>Ga0209515_10002058_pt1 | contig 31797 bp, 27 predicted proteins | sample Subgroupgradi54m_FD_187454 | JGI IMG/M metagenome (GOLD analysis project Ga0209515, IMG submission 187454) | Subsurface groundwater microbial communities from S. Glens Falls, New York, USA - GMW60B uncontaminated upgradient, 5.4 m (SPAdes)... ... | reverse complement strand
TGCCTAGACATTTCCTGGTGTATATAGTTTGAGGGCCACACCTGTTCCCATCCCGAACACAGAAGTTAAGCCTCAACGCGCCTATGGTACTACGGTCATTTTCCGTGGGAGAGTGGGTCTATGCCAGGTTATAAATCAAGATGGCCGTCCTTAGGGGCGGCCATTCTTGTTTGCACCTTTTTTTTATCGTACCCGAATTGTGAGCCGTCCCAAGGGGCGGCTTTTTTGTTTGCTCCGGTTTCAGGGACGATGCGAGGATTCGGCCATCCATAGGGGTGGCTGTTTTTGAACCGGCTTTGGATTTCGGTCCGTGTGCGAAGATTCGCGTTCCGGCCCGCCGGCAAGCGGAGCCAATTACATTTGCATTTTGGGGAATGGAAACGGAAGATGCCGAATCACCAGGTTGGGATTTTCGCAGGGGCAGTATTCGATCTGGATGGCCTTCTGGTGGACAGCGAGCCCTTGTGGATGTGGGCGCAGGAAAAAGTTTTTTCCGATCGAGGTTTACGGCTAACGGAAGCGATGCAGCTGGCGACCACCGGGATGCGCATGCGAGAGACGCTGGAGATTTGGCGAGGGTTTTATCCCGATGCGGAATTGGATCAGGAGCGGCTTAGGGAAAGTCTGATCGGATTGATGGTCAAAGGGTTGCGGGACAGTGGCCGGCCCAAAGCGGGAGCGATCGAGACATTGGCGCTGTGCCGGGAGGCGGGATGCCGCATGGCGATCGCGTCCTCATCTCCAATGGAGGTCATCCGCGCGGCCGTGGATCGGCTGGATGCCGTGCGTCCGGGCCTAAAGGGATGGTTTCACGAGACCCTTTCGGCAGAAGCCGAAATCCGGGGCAAGCCGTTTCCGGACGTGTATCTGTCCGCCGCCGGGAAGCTGGGAGTGGAACCAGGAGATTGCATCGCCTTCGAAGACTCCGTGCACGGATTGCGATCGTCGCATGCGGCTGGTATGCATTGCATCGCGGTTCCGGAGGAACATAATCGCGGGCGGAGCGACTATGCCATCGCGCACAGGATCCTGGATTCGCTGGAAGAGTTCAAGCGGGATTACCTGCGGCGATGAATCCGCAGAGATGAAGAGCGAGGCTGCGGCGAGTGCGTACAGACCGCGACGTGTAAGGTCGGGCAGCGGTTAGTCAGGCCAGGCCGAACTCACGCATGGCCGGAAGGAAATTCCGGTTTTCGTGTCCGGGACGGCTGAGTTTGCTCAGGGCGAAACGCTGCAAGGGGCTGAGGGAACTCCAGGCGGAGGCGGGAAGGTCGAGGCCCAAGGAGCGGGCCTGGTCGAGGATTTGGGATGGGATGCGCTCCGCATCCTCCCATACGGGATCAGGAAGATCCAAAAGCATGGACGGCCGCGAGCCCGAAGTTTTTTCCACCAGGCGCGAAAGCCCTTCTTTGTAGGCGTCGATTTCGGGGGCGGCACGGCAGGGATTCTTCGCAAGCGCCAGCCGTTCGGCTTGGCCCAGTTTCGACCATTCGTTGAGCTTGAGTTTGACGCCGGCAACGTCCAGGCGCATGCGGACCGCCATGGGGATGCACCGGAGGGAGTCGACGAAGTCCGCTTCGAATCCGAAGAAGGTCGAGTCGCCTTGCGGCGGTCCGGCTGCCGGGCCCGACAAGGGGCTTTTCACGCTTTCATGGTTTTCCGCGCCGGTCATCAGTCCGCCTTTTCCTTTTCGATCCGGACCGCGCAATGCTTATAGGAGGGTTGGCGCGAGTGGGGATCGTAGGAAGGGAAGGTGAGGCGGTTGACTTCCACGTCGTGCATGGGCATGAAGAGCTGGCCGGGCTGGACGGTGGAGGCGACGGCGGCGCGCGCGCGCGCCTGGCCGCGCAAGGAGCGTACGATCACCCATTCGCCCGCGACGACCTTGAGGCGCGAAGCGTCCTCGGGATGGATCTCGACGAGGGAGTCGGCGGAATAGAGTTTGCGCAGCACGGCCGATTTGCCTGTGCGGGTGTTGGTATGCCATTGCGCCGAGGAGCCGCGGCCGGTGAGCAGGGCGAAGGGAAACTCCGGTGTTACGGGTTCCGGGATGGGCTGGGGCGGGCCGAATTGGAATTTCGCCTTGCCGTCCGGATGATAGTAGCGGCCATCTTCGAAAAGCCGGCGCTCCCGGACGATTTTGCGCGGTGCAGTCGGGGCGGCCGAACCCGTGGCCGCGGGAATCACCGCCGATGCGTTACCGTTGTCCGAAGCCGGTACGGTTGCCGCGGATGCTGTTGCCTTGGATGTGAGCGCAGGCAGCGGCCATTGGATGCCGCCTTCCCGATCGATCATCTTGTAGTCCTCGATGCCGGAGAAATCGCAGGGGCGGCCTACGGAGAGCCTGGACATGGTATGGAAGGCCTGTTCAGGGGTATCCATGTCCTTGAAGAGGGATTCGCAGCCCCAATATTTGGCGATGAGCTTGAAGATGTAGAAGTCCGCCAGGGCCTGGCCGGGGGCGGGGTAGACCTTTTTGAACAGGCCCAGGCGGCGTTCGGAGTTGATGACCACGCCTTCCTTTTCTCCCCAACCGGCGGAGGGAAGGACCAGGTGGGCCAGTTGCGCCGTGTCCGTATCGTGATACATGTCCTGGACCACGAGGAGTTCCAGGTTGGCGGCGACGCGGCGGAACTCCTCCTGATCGACCCAGGAATGCGCGGGGTTGGTCGCGATGACCCAGAGGGCTTTGATGCGCCCTTCTTTGACGCCGGCGAGGATCTGATCGTAGGCGAGGCCGGGTTTCTGCTGGATGATGGCGGCGTCGATGCCGAGGATGTCCGCAACCTCCTTGCGATGGGCCGCGTCCTGGTAGTTGCGGCCGCCAGGGAGGCCGGTGGTGTTGCTGAACAAGCGCGAGCCCATGGCGTTGACCTGGCCGGTGATGGAATTGGCGCCGGTGCCGGGCTTGCCCATGTTGCCGGTGAGCAGGGCCAGGTTGATGATGGCCTGGGCCGTGCGCACGCCTTCGTGGCTCTGGTTCACGCCCATGGTCCACCAAAGGGACACGCGTTTGCCGGGCCGCAGGGACTTCGCGAATTCCAACAGCGCCGCCTGGCCCAAGCCCGTGAGCTTGCCGACGAAGGCGGGCTCGAAGGTTTTCACGTGCTCCCGGAAGGCCTCGAAGCCGCTGGTGTGGGCGTCAACGTAGGCCTGATCGATCCAGCCTTCGCGGATGAGGATGTGCGCGAGGCCGTAGAGCAGGGGCAGATCGGACTTGGGCTGCAGTGCGTAGTGCCTGGTGGCGGCGAGGGCGGTTTCGGTCTGGCGCGGATCGACCACGATGATCTCGGGCTTACGCGGATTCATCATCACCCGTTCCCACATGATGGGATGGGCGATGCAGGGGTTGGCCCCGAAGAAGACCAGCACGTCCGATTCCTCGTAGTCCTTATAGGTGAAGGGCGGCGCGTCGAAGCCGAAGGATTGCTTGTAGGCCACGTGTGAGGTGGCCATGCATTGGCGCGTGTTGGCGTCCCCGTGCACCAGGCCCATGCCGAACTTGGTCAGCAGGCCGAGCATGAACATTTCTTCGGTGGGGATTTGGCCCGTGCTCAGGAAGGCGACGGATTCGCGGCCGTGGCGGGCGATGGTGGCTTTGAGCTTGTCCGTGAACAGGCGCAGGGCCGCGTCCCATTCCACGGGGGCTAACTTGCCGTCCTCGCCGCGGAGCATGGGCATGGTTGCGCGATCGTCGGCCTTGAGCGGCGTCAGCGCCTCCCATCCCTTGGGGCAGGCCATCCCCAGGTTGACGGGGTATTCCGGATCGGGCGTAAGGTTGACGGCCTTGCCGTCCTTGAGATGGATCTTGAGGCTGCAGCCCGTGGAGCAGAAGCCGCAGATCATGGAGGTGGTGGAATCCGGCTGCAGGCGTTCGGGGGTTTTCCCCAATCCGAACTTGCCGGGAGCCAGGACCATCTCATGGGTGAGGCGGCCCTTACGTTGACGCATCAGTCCGGCGAACTTGTCCTTGAGATCCATGATGTGGGAGTTCCCCCTATTGACCGGAGTATAGTTTATTTGCGCCCGCGCCGCCATGCGGTGGCTTGACTGTTATCGGGCGCGGCCGGACCGCTTTGCCGTGCTGCCGCGCCGCGACGCGGCCCATGCCGCCATGGGCGCCGAGCGCCGGATGGCTTGGCGCCCGAAAGGGAACCTGCCGGTTACGAAGCGGCAGATTAAGAACCGGGCATGCGCGGCGGCACGCAAGCCGTAAAGAACAGGTAACGTTCCAGGCACTCCCCCGCAAGGATCAGGATCAGCGCCGCCGCGGCGAACACGATGTCGGCCGCGCCGTGTCCGGCGTAGCCGCGATAAAGCCAAAGCACCGGCAACAGGAATCCGCCCAGGAGCCCGGCATTGAAGCGCCAGAGATGCGCGGCGCGCAGTTCCCCTCGGAGCAGCAGGGCCGCCTTTTTCAGGGGGTTGGGATCCTGATCATCCACGTGCCGGTGGATCCCCGCTTCGCAGGCCAGCTTGGCGATGAGGGCGAAGGGAAGGACCACGGTGAGCCCCAGCATGAGGTTTTTCAGGATGATGCCCGCGCCGTCCGCGCTTCCGTGGGCAAGGCCGAGACCGATGGCGTCTGATGCGGAGGATCCTTGGCCGCCGAAGAGGCCGAAGACATCGAACACTGAGACGAGCAGCAGTAGCCCTGCCGTGCCCGTGAGCAGGCCGGAGAGGAAGAATTTCCGCGAGGTGTTGCGGGTGGCCCACATGGCCCGGGGCGTGTCCCGGTACACCATGGCGGAGCAATGCACGGCGACCACGGCGAAGGCGGCCAGCGCCGCGCGCAGCCAAGGTGCCGAGCCCATCGCGCCCCAATGCGAAAGTTGCGAACCCCAACGGGCGAGGAACGCCGAGTGTCCCGCGGGCAAAGCGCCCAGGGCAACGCAAGCGGCGGCGGCGGCGATGCCCGCCCCCAGTGCGCCCAGGATCCCGAAGGCGACGATTTCCCGGCTCAGCCAGGAACGGCGGAACCCGATGACGGCGCGGAAGGCGTAGAGAGGTCGTCCCAGATGGGTGACGCTGATGACGATGGCGACCTGCATCAAAGCGGCGCCGAGGATGTGGGCGACGGCCTGGAACAGGGGATTCATGGGCAGCAGGCCGGAGAGCGATCCCGCTTCCAGGGCGACGGCGAAACCAGCGGCCATCTGCGAGAGCGTCAGCATGAAGACGAGCGGAAAGTGGGCCTTTTCCTTTTTCACCTTGTAGGAGTCGGCGGCTTCCATGCCGGCGGGGAAGCGCTTGATCGTCTTGTACTTCGTGGTCGGAAGGGTATAGGCCGAATCCGGCGCGCCGGGGATGGCGGCGTAGCTCTGGTAGTTGCGGCGTACTTCGCCCACGTCGACCAAGGTGATCTTGATGGCCTTGGTGGGGCAGGCCTGCACGCAGGCGGGCGCTTCGCCCACTTCCAGGCGGCCGATGCACATGTCGCATTTGCGCACGATGCCCTTGCTCTTGCTGTATTGCGGTACGTCGTACGGGCATTTCAGGATGCAGTATTCGCAGCCGATGCATTGGTCGTCGAGATGCTTGACGATGCCGGTGACCGGATCCTTGTCGTAGGCCTTGACTGGGCAGCCGTGCGAGCAGGCCGGCTCCAGGCAATGCTGGCACGCGGTGGTGACGGTCTGCTGCAGGGGCTTCCCGATCACGTTGTGGATGAGGCCTACCGAGCGCCAGGTTTCGTCCGGCTCCAGGCCGTTGAGGTTGTGGCAGGCGGTGACGCAAGCCTTGCAGCCTGTGCAGCGATCCAGATCGACCTCGAAGGCGTATTGCTGTCCGGCCCGGGGTTTTTCCAGGGGCAACAGATCCCGGTAGTGGCTTTCCAAGCGGGGCTTGGCGCCGGGCAGGTGCATGCCGTCGTGCGCGCTGGAGAAGCGTTCCACGGCGGTGAGGTTCTGCTGTTCCTGAAGGTAGGAGTTGATCAGGGATTGTCCGTCCCCGATGAAGCTCGACAGCGAAGGCTTGATCATTTCAGTACACGTCCCTCTGATAGCGCTTTTGTTCCTTCATGGCGTCGAGATAGGCGCGCGCTGCTTCCGGGGTCTTGCCGCCTTCTTTGGCGACCACCTGCAAGAGAGCCTCTTCCACGTCCTTGGCCATGCGCTTGGCGTCCCCGCACACATAGAAATGGGCGCCCGCTTCGAGCCAGGCGAACAGTTCCTTGGATTGGGCCAGCATGCGCGTCTGCACGTAGACCTTCTCCTCCTGGTCGCGGGAGAACGCGAGATCGAGCTTGGTGAGGAATCCGGTCTCCTGCATGGCGACGAATTCCTCGCTGTAGAGGAAGTCGAATTTGCGGTGCTGGTCGCCGAAGAACAACCAGTTTTTGCCCTTGTCGCCGATGACCCGGCGTTCCTGCAGGAAGGCGCGGAAGGGGGCGATGCCGGTGCCGGGGCCGACCATGATGATGGGCGTGCCGGGAGCGGACGGGATGGTGAAATGGGCCGCGGGCTGGATGAACACGGGCAAGGTCATGCCGAGCGGGACGCGCTCCGCCAGGAAGGTGGACGCCACGCCGCGGCGCATGCGGCCGTCGGCCAGGTAGCGGACCACGCCCACCGTGAGGTGCACTTCCCCGGGGTTCTCCACCGGTGAACTGGAAATCGAATACAGACGCGGGGCCAGCTTGGACAAGGAGCCGACCAGATCAACGGCATCAAGTCGCGTGTGCGGGAAATCCTCCAGCACGTCGAGCAGGTCGCGGTCCGCCAGGTAGGCCTTGGCCTTGGCGGCGTTGTCGTAGAGCAGTTCCGCCAGGTGGCGTTTGTCGGAAAGGTTGTGGCTGACGTCGGACAGGCGCTGCAGAAGCTTCTCCGAGCCGCGGCGCAGGTCCAGTTTGTTGATGAGGGCCGCGCGCAGCGAAGTCTCGCCTTCGCCTTCGATAGTAACCTTCTCGTTACCCAGGCAATTGAGGGTGAGGATGATGCGATCTACCAGCTCGTAGCAGTTGCGGGGTACGATGCCGAGGGCGTCGCCCACGCGGTAGTCCAGCCCGCTGCCGAGCAGGGAGATGGCGATATGGCGCGTGTCCTTGGAGGAGCCCTTGGCGTTGAGGGGATGGTTCTCCAGCAGCACCGCCTGGAAAGGATGCTTGCGGGAATAGGCCGCCGGCGCTTTGGCCGCCGAAACGCCGTTGGCATGGCCGTTCATGGCAGTTGCGCCATTGACGCCGCTGACGGCGGCGCCGTTCACCACGGCGAGGCCGTGGGAGGCATGGCCGTTCGATCCCCCATTGACCGGAGCCGACGCCACCGCTTCGGCAATCGCCGCGGCGACGGCGGGATCCGCCGCGATGAGGGCGTCCAGCGCGTCCATGGTTTCGCTCATCCAGGTTTCGGACCTGGCTTCGTAGTCGGTATCGCATTCGCAAAGGGGCAGCAATCTTTTCGCTCCCAGTTCCGCGAACCGGCCGTCCAGGTTTTTGCCGGCTTGGCAGAAGCGGGTGTAGTTGCGATCACCCAGTCCCAGCACGGCGAAGCTCGCATGCGCCAGGGAAGGAGCGTCGGGGCCTTTGAGCCAATCCCAGAAAGCCACCGCGTTGTCGGGCATGTCCCCGTCGCCCCAAGTGCTGCTGAGCATCAGGATGCGGGATTCGGTCGCCCAGGCGATGTCCTTGAATGCGTTCATCCCCATGACCCGGGCTTCCACGCGCGCGGCGCCCGCGGCGAAGGCGCGTGCATGGAGCTTCTCCGCCAAGCCCTGCGAGAGGCCCTCCGTGGTTCCCGACTGCGACCCATATAACACCAGCACCGGTATCGCCGGCGCTTGGGATTTCGCGGAAGGGGACGTCGGGATGCCCGCCACGGCGGCGGATGCGGAAGCGAAACCGGTGTTGGCCAGGCCGGCGAGGAAGCCGTTGAGATACATGCGCTGGTCGGCGCTGAACGGGGCGGATTCGGGAAGGACGGGAACCCTGGAATTCATACGATCTCCGCGGCGTGGGCGAGGACGCCGGCGATGGGGCCGCTCGAAGCGAGCGGGCCGCTTGAAGCAAGCGGGGCAACGGACGCGTCGCCGGACCAGGCGAAGAGAGTTTGCAGTTCCCGGTCCGGAAGGCGCGCCGTGAAGTCCGTGAAGCTTTCCGTGCCCTGGCGGTTTTCCAGGTAGAGGGAAAGGATGCGTTCGATTTCGGAGGGCACCTCCGGCGTGGGCACGGAACGCCGGGCCGCAACGGCCATGCGGCCTTCGCGGCCATAGCCGCCGCCGATGAAGAAATGGAATCCGGGACCCTTGTAGTCCGGGGTCTCGACGCCCGCGCCGATGAGGCCGATGTCGCCGATGAAATGCTGGGCGCAGGAATGCGTGCATCCGGTGAGGTGGATGTTGACCGGGCTGTCCAGGCGCACGCGGCCGCGCAGATACGAGGTGATGGAAAGGGCCGTGGCCTTGGTGGCTGCCATGCCGAACTTACAGCCTTCGCTGCCGGTGCAGGCCACCAGGCCCGCCTGGATGGCGTCGGGCTCGTGGGTAAGTCCGAGTTTGCCCAAGGCGCGCAGGGCGTCCTCGAGGCGGGCTTCGGGAATGTCCGAGAGGAGCAGGTTCTGCCACACGGTCAGGCGCAGCGTGCCGGAGCCGTAGGTGGCGGCCATTTCGGCGAGGCCGCGCAGTTGTTCCACGCTGAGGCGGCCCACGGGAACGTCCACGCCGATGTAGCACAGGCCGGACTGGCGCTGGGGATGGATGCCGAGATGGCCGGCCTTGTCGACCGGGGGCGCCATGCGGCAATCCGCTTCAGGCAGGCGGCGCAGGGTGAACGGCAGCAGCTTCTGGGTTTCGTCCAGGAACCTGGGAACGCCGAAGGCTTCCAGCACGTACTTGAGGCGCGCGCGCTTGCGGTTGCCGCGATCGCCGTTCATGACGTAGACGCGGATCATGGCGACGATGACGGGAATGCATTCGGAAGGCTTGAGCAGCAGTCCCGTGTCCTTGGCGAGGTCGCCGTGGCCGGTGATGCCGCCCAGGGCCAGGCGGAAGTACACGCCTGCTTCCACATTGCCGTCGCCGCGTGCCGCGTCCACCTTCACGGCCTTGAGACCGATGTCGTTGGTGTCCTCGAGGGAGGAGATGGAATTGCCGCCGTCGAAGGCGACGTTGAACTTGCGCGGCAGTCCGTACAGGGCGCGGTCGTGCATGATGCGGTGGTGCAGCTCGCGGCACAGGGGCAGCACGTCGAAGAACTCGTGGGGGTCGATGCCGCAGGTAGGATTGCCGGTGACGTTGCGGATGTTGTCCGCGCCGGACCCGCGCGGGACGATGCCGGCTTCATGCAGGTCGGTCAGCAGGGGCGCCATGTGCGCGGCGGCGACCTCGCGGATCTGCAGGTTGGCGCGGGTGGTGACGTCCACGTAGCCGCCTCCGTGGGCCTGGGCCGCGTCGGCGATGGCCTGCGCCTGATAGGCCTTGAGGATGCCGCCGGGAATGCGGAGGCGGCACATCATGGATTCCTGGGCGGGCGATACGTTCCACAGTCCGTGGGATTTGAAGCGGTAGAGGTCCTCGCCTTCGGGGAGCTTGCCCTGGGCGGAGAGCTCGGCGATACGGGGCCAGGCGTCCAGCGGATCCGCGTCGAACTTGATCTTCTCTTCCTTCGACAGGCGCTTGCCGGAGGCGATCCAGGCGAGCTGGGCGCGCTTGCCCGGAGGCAGCGAAGCCTCGGCGGCGCCCTTGTCGGCAGCAGAGTCGGGCGTGGCCGAAGCGGATACAGCGGAGGCCGGGGCGGCGCTTCCGCTGAACGCACGAAGGAAGCCATCAAGGTATTCCTTCTGCGCCGTGGTAAAAGGCAGTGCATCCGTAGGTATCAACTGTGTTACTCCCGGCGGGTTGGTGTCGCCGGGCTGGTCCTGTGCCATAGCCCTTTCCTCCAGTTACGGGGGAGTTCGCAATGGCCAAAGGTTCGGACGGACCGGAGACAGTTGGCAAATTCACAGGATATGGAACGCAAACGGCGTACCAGGAAGGATTTGGGGCGTAATCAGGTAAACCTGGGGAAACTTGCGGGAATTTTGCGGTCAACCAATCGTCAATGTTTCCATTGGTCATCTTATGTCATTCACCGGAATTACAATAAGCGCCAACTTTTGTGGTCTTGACGGTTCTTTGACCGTAAGCGTCGCGTGGCGTTTTCCGCCGGGTCCAAGCCCGCCCTATATAATGCGAAACGTTTTTGGTCGCGATTTGTAAAGCGGATCGCCATCTTGGCAGGAACTGTTCACAAATGGCGCGACCTTTGCTTTCCAATTGGGAACATAGGGAGACTCCAAACATGAGATTGAAAGATTTTGCCAAGGCCGGCCATGTGCCCACGCTTTTTTCCGCCTTTCTGTATTTCGACATGAGCTTCATGGTCTGGGTGTTGCTCGGACCTTTGGGTGTGCACATCGCCAAGGACCTGGGACTCTCCCCATCCCAAAAGGGCATGATGGTGGCCGTGCCCGTGCTCTCCGGCGCGATCATGCGGTTGTTCATGGGCCTCCTCGTCGACAGCATCGGCGCCAAGAAGGCCGGATTGATCGGCCAGGCGATCGTGATCTCCGGCCTGATGGCTTCATGGTTGTTCGGACTTCACAATCTCCATGCCGTCTATCTGCTGGGTGTCTGCCTGGGCGTGGCCGGGGCTTCCTTCGCCGTGGCATTGCCGCTCGCCTCCCGTTGGTATCCGCCCGAAGCCCAAGGCTTGGCCCTCGGCATTGCAGGCGCCGGCAATTCCGGGACCGTGTTCTCGGCACTCTTCGCGCCTGTGTTGGCCAACCACTTCGGCTGGACCAATGTGTTCGGCATCGTTCTCATACCGCTATCCATCACCGCGCTCATCTATGCTTTCCTGGCCAAGGATGCTCCGGGCACCCCTCCACCGCAGAAGCTTTCCAAGTACTTCATGGTCCTCAAGGAACGCGATGCCTGGTGGTTCATGCTCTTTTACCTGGTCACCTTCGGCGGCTTCGTCGGGCTGGCCTCGAGCCTGGTGATCTATTTCAACAGCCAATTCGGCCTGGCCCCTTCGGTTGCGGGCTACCTGACCGCGGGTTGCGTGTTCTGCGGATCCATGTTCCGCCCCATCGGCGGCACCGTGGCCGACCGCGTGGGCGGCGTGCGCGCCCTGCAGGCCATGTATATCGTCGTGGTCCTGGCCATGCTCGGCGTGGCCTTGCTGCCGACCTCGTTGGCGCTTTCCCTGACTTTCTTCGCCATCGGTATGATGGCCATGGGCATGGGCAACGGAGCCGTCTTCCAGCTTCTGCCCCAGCGCTTTGGGCGCGAGATCGGAACGCTCACCGGGTTGGTGGGCATGGCCGGTGGCGTGGGCGGTTTCTATCTCGCCTCCTCCCTGGGGCTGTCCAAGCAGCTGAGCGGGGACTATCGTCTCGGCTTCCTCATGTACGCTTTGATGGGCGTCTTCGCCTTCAGCATTCTCTTCAAAGTCAAGGTGCGCTGGCGTGCAACCTGGGGAGCCCCCGGATTGGCCAGGGCGCGGGTGTGATTTTCTGCCTACGTTACCGGCAAAAGATCGGGTAAGAATCGGCTTCGTGCCGTTGGTGGACTGCGCCCTGCTTGCGGTGGCGCAGGAGCAGGGATTCTTCCGGCTCCACCAATTGGACGTGGAGCTGCACAAGGCCCAGTCCTGGATGCAGGTCCAGGACAAACTGTTGGGCGGGGAGTGGGACGCGGCGCATTGCCTGATCACCATGCCCCTGCAATTCGCCCTGTCGGCTCCGGCGGGCGATCCTCCCGTGAACTACGCCTTTACCCTGAGCCGCAACGGCAACGGGGTCACCCTTTCCAACGCCCTCTGGAACGACGGCGTGCGCGATGCATCCGGTCTGGCAACCTGGCTGGCGCAAAGGCCTGATCGCGTGCTGCGGTTGGGCGTGGTCTATCCGCGCGGCACGCAGGAATACTTCCTTCGCTCCTGGCTGGCCCGGGGCGGACTGGCCTTGGGCGATCGGATTGTCCTCAGCATCATTCCGCCCCAGGAGATGGTGGGCCGCTTGCGCAAGGACGAGATCGACGGCTTCTGCGCCGGCGAGCCCTGGAGCCGCCGTGCCTCCGCGTCCAAGCTGGGGCGCCTGGTGGCCGAGAGCGGCGGCTTGCTGCCCGGCCTCGGCGAAAAGGTGCTGGGGGTCCGATCCGGCTGGCACCGATCCCATTCCCTGGCGCACTCCCGCGTCATCCGGGCGTTGTCCCAGGCCTCGTCGTGGCTGGCCAATCCCGCCAACCGGGACGCGGCGGTGGCGATCATCTCCTCCAAGCATTACGTCAACACTCCCAAGACCGTGGTCGAAGGCGCTCTGAAGGATGCGGCCGAACGCGGCGCGCCGACGGGAGCTCCGGTGGGCGCCCGCTTTTCCGGCAACGGTCCCGACGTCCCTTCACAGGCCCACGCGAAGTGGTACCTGGAACAGATGGGTCGCTGGGGACACGCGGATGTTACCTCCTCCCGGGGGCTGGATCTCGCCTCCGTATGCCTGGAGGGATTTTACCATTCCGTGACATCGGCTTTTTCCAAAAGCCCGCAAACCCCTGTGGTTACTGGCTCCGCGGTCATCCGCTGATCGCGCGCCGGGAATCCTCCCGGACTTTTTCCGTTCGCCGCTTTCTTCCGCTCCGCTCCGCAATCCCATCACCCGCACCGCGATCACCCGCTGCGGAATTTTTTTGTTGGCTTGTTGTCAGCATTTGTCGGGCAATACCTAACAGAAGATGCCATTCCCGGAGAGGCCCGGGGGAAACATTGACATTACCCCCCATAATCCCCCTGCGCGCCCCAAACAACTCTTGGTACGCGCTTTGCTTTTTCAAACAGCGACAAGTCAACGCCAACTGAATGCTGGCGGCGGTGGTTACGACGGACCACATGACCGGAAAAATTTCCGGAGACGCCGCCAACGATAAGCAGGGACGAACGGTCGTCCCGGCCACCGCCACCGCGGAGCCAGCTTACTCCGGTCCGCCCGGGCTTTTGGACATACGGACAACGGTCATTGGACCGAAGGAGTATGCCCAATGTGGTCTAAAGAGTGGTCTAAAGAGTGGTCGAAAGTGTGGTCGGTAGTTTGGTTGGAATACAGGAACGGAATAGGACGCGCTGCGGACGGTGGATACCTGACCCGCACGGGCCGCGTCAACGCTCCCCAGCGGAATCCCGAGGCCGCCCTTCCGTCCAACCGCGGAAAGGCATTCCCGGCCACGGGAGGGGATGCTCCCCATCCCCATCCCCAGGTAGGACCATGCCCCGCATGCCCCCTCCTACCTGGGGACCGCACCCTTTTTAAATCCGGCTCCCGCAGCCCGGAGATCAAGAAACACCCAAGGAGCTCGACAATGCTGGCAGCCTTTATTCCTTCGTTCCCTCAACCCCAACTTCCGCGCCGCAGCGGCATCGCCCGCCTGCTGGGCGGATTGGCCTCGGCCTGCCTGGCGCTCTCGCTGGCCGTCTCGCTGGCGGCGGCCCCCGCCCACGCGGACGACAAGCCTGAAGTCACCAAGGCCAAGCTGGGCTACATCGCGCTGACCGATTTCGCGCCGCTCGCCATCGCCAAGGAGAAGGGCCTGTTCGCCAAGTACGGCATGCCCGACGTGGAAGTCCTTAAGCAGGCGTCGTGGGGCGCGGTGCGCGACAACCTGGAACTCGGATCCGGAAACGGCGGCATCGACGGCGCGCATATCCTCACCCCCATGCCTTACGCGATGAGCCTGGGCCTCGTGACCAAGGGCAACAAGCCCTGCCCGATGTACATCCTGGCCCGACTCAACTACAACAACCAGGCCATCTCCGTCGCCGCCAAGTACATGGAAACCGGCGTCAACAAGGATGCGTCCCTGTTCCGCCCCTGGATCGACGCGGCGAAAAAGAAAGGCGCCAAGCCCCTCACGTTCGCCATGACCTTTCCCACCGGAACGCACAACATGTGGATCCGCTACTGGCTCGCCGCCGGCGGCATCGACCCGGACGTGGACGTGGCCACCATCGTGATCCCGCCGCCGCAGATGGTCGCCAACATGCGCGTGGGCAACATGGACGCCTTCTGCGTGGGCGAACCCTGGGGCCAGCAGCTCATCAACCAGCGCATCGGATACACCGCCGTGCAGACCCAGGAGATCTGGAAGGATCATCCCGAGAAGTCCTTCGCCATGCGCAAGGATTGGGTGGACGCGCATCCCATCGCTACCAAGGCCTTGATGAAGGCGGTCATGGAGGCGCAGATCTGGTGCGACAACCCCAAGAACGCGGACGAGATGTCGAAGATCCTGGCTTCCAAGAACTGGATCAATTGCAACATCGAGGACATCCTTCCCCGCCTCAAAGGCGAGACCAATTACGGCGACGGCGTGCGCAAGCCCAAGTCCGGCGAGTTCATGAAGTTCTGGCGCGACCACGCCTCCTTCCCCTACAAGAGCCATGACAAGTGGTTCCTGGCCGAGATGCGCCGCTGGGGCTATTTCCCCGGCGGAGTGGAATACGACAAGGTGATCGACGGCGTGAACCGCGCCGACTTGTGGAAGGAATGCGCCAAGGCCATCGGCCAGGAGGCCATGATCCCGGCGAGCGACTCGCGCGGCGTGGAGACCTTCTTCGACGGCGTCACCTTCGATCCCGCGGATCCGGAAGCCTATCTCGCCAAGCTGAAGATCAAGAACATCGACGGCAAGAAGGGGGCGAAGAAATGATCATGAACACCGACAAGCCGGCCGCGCCCGCCGCCTCCAAGGGAGGTACGCAATCGGGTTCGCAAGGTTCCGGAACCGGTGCCGCGAAAGGCGCCGTGAAAGCGGACCTGAACGGGTATCAGGTCATCAATGAACGCCCCAAGCCCATGATACCGGGCCTGAAGAAGATGGAAAACAAAATGAAGCCGAAGAGCATGCCCGCGGCCAAGCTGCCGCCCCCGAGCGAGGATCCGGAGCGCATCGCCCGCATGCGGGACACCGCCCGCACTTTCATCATGCCCATTGTGGCCGTGCTGTTCGTCGGATTGTTCTGGGAGATCTACTCCTCCGGCCAGGGCGTGGTCCTGCCGGGGCCCATCGAAACCATCAAGGGATCGTGGAACCTGATCGCGCACCCCTGGTTCGACCACGGGCCCAACGACAAAGGCCTGGGTTGGCAACTGCTGTCCTCCCTGGAGCGCGTGGCCATGGGTTACTCCCTGGCCGCCGTGCTGGGCGTGATTCTCGGCATCATCATCGGCAAATCCGTGATGGCCTTTAAGGCCCTGGATCCCATCTTCCAGGTGCTCCGCACCATCCCGCCCCTGGCCTGGCTGCCCATCTCGCTGGCGACCTTCAACAAGGCCGACCCTTCGGCCATCTTCGTCATCTTCATCACCGCCATCTGGCCCATCATCATCAACACCTCGGTGGGTATCATGCGCATCCCCGCCGACTACGAGAACGTGGCCCGGGTGTACCAACTGCGTGGCTCGCGGTACTTCTTCAAGGTGATGCTGCCCTCGGCCGCTCCCTACATCTTCACCGGCCTGCGCATCGCCATCGGCATGGCCTGGCTGGCCATCGTCGCGGCGGAAATGCTGACCGGCGGCGTGGGCATCGGGTTCTTCATCTGGGATTCCTGGAACTCCTCCCGCATGAGCGACATCATCGTATCCGTGTTCTACGTGGGCATGACCGGCCTGACCCTGGACCGCATCGTCGCCAAAATCGCGTCCTCATTCGGGACGAAGGGAGATTGAAATGAGCAAGCACGAAAAGACCGGCGACCCCGTTAAGGATCAGCTCGCCGAGAACGAAGCGAAGTTCGTGGACATCTCCGGCGTGCACAAGCTGTTCGGATCCGGCAAGTCGCGCTATCATGCGCTGGCGGGCGTGGATCTGCGCATCGCCAAAGGCGAATTCGTCAGCATCATCGGGCATTCCGGTTGCGGCAAATCCACCCTGCTCAACCTGGTGGCGGGGCTGTATCTGCCCACCACCGGCACCGTGGCCGTGAACGGCAAGGAAGTGACGGAACCGGGCCTGGATCGCGCCGTGGTGTTCCAGAGCCATTCCCTGCTTCCCTGGCTGACCGTGCTGGAGAACGTGCTGGTGGCCGTCGACAGCGTTTACCCTGAGAAGAGCAAGGAGTTCCGCCTGGAAGAGGCGCGCAAGTACGTGGAGATGGTGCATTTGACCCCGCATGCCAAGAAGAAGCCGGGCCAGCTTTCCGGCGGCATGAAACAGCGCGTGGGCATCGCCCGAGCCTTCGCGGCCGATCCGCAGGTGCTGTTGCTCGATGAACCTTTCGGCGCGCTGGACGCCCTGACGCGCGGCAGCATGCAGGACGAGCTGACCACCATCTGGGAGAGGAACCGCAAGACCGTCATGATGATCACGCATGACGTGGACGAGGCAGTGTTCCTGTCCGATCGCATCGTGCTCATGTCCAACGGCCCCGCGGCCGTGATCGCCAAGGTCGTCGACGTGCCCATCCCGCGGCCGCGCACCCGCGAAGCGCTCCTCGAGGATTCCCATTACCTGGAAATCCGCAAGGAGCTGTTGCATTACCTGATAGGAACCGGCATGCACGCTGCGGCTTAGTAGACCCAGTCGCGTTTCCGGTCCGTCCGAAAACATCGTCCCCGATCGCGGCCCAGGCCGTCCCGGGGAGAACATTGTCCATCAACCCGAAACTCCGAGGAGATTCCATGAGTGCCCTGAAGACCGTCATCCATCTGTTACCTTGCCTCGCCCTTGGCGCGGCCTGGGGCGCCGTGCCCGCGGAATCCCCGTATTCCACCCCCCAGCCTCCCTTCTACGGACAGGTGCGCACGCGCACCGAGTACGACGTGAAGGGCATGGCGGACACCACCTCCAAGCATGCCTTGCTGAACACCCAGCTGCGCACGCGCCTGGGCTTCGTGGCCGTGCCTTCGCCTTCGGTCGAGATCAAGGTGGAAATGCAGGACATGCGCTACATGGGAAGCGAACCCGCCGCAGCGTTCAATCCGGCATCCGCTACCACCGGCAACGGCAAAGGCGTGGACCTGACCCAAGGCTACGTGGCCGTGGAACAGGGAATCTTCAAGACGGCCCTGGGCCGCCAGAAGATGTCATTGGGCGCGGGGCGTTTCCTGAGCACCCTGGAGTGGAGCCCCACCTCGCGCGTGTTCGACGGCTGGTCCGGCAACCTGAATCTGGATCCGGGCAACCTCACCGCCCTGTGCTACCTGATCCGCGACTCCAGCAATACCTTGATCCAGGAGCATGATCTGCTTTCCGGCCTGTACTACAGCCACCAGATCAATCCCGACATCGTCGCCGAGGCCTACGGCTTCTATGATCAGTCCCGCCTGCCGATTACCTACGCGGGCGAAGCGCTCGCCGCTTCGGCCTCGGATCTCGTCTACCTGGGCGAGCGCGTAGCGGGCAAGGTGAATATGCTCACGTTCGAGGAAGAGTACATCTACCAGGGCGGCGAACTGAATTTCGGCGGGACGGACAAGACCAGCCTGGCCTTCCAGGCGGCCGCCCGCGTAGGCGTGGCGATGGGCAACTACAAGGCCAATCTGGGCGTGGATATGATGAGCGGCGATGATACCCCGACCGACAACGATTACCATACCTATCGCGCGAACTACTACTTCGCCCACGCCCTGTACGGCTGGATGGACTATTTCGTGGCGAACCCGAAAACCGGCGTGATTGACTATCGCCTGGACGGCGACTTCGGCTTCCTGCCCGGCCCTACCGGTAACCCGCGGGTTTCCCTCAAGCCCCAGTTCCATTACTTCACCCAGCAGGCTCCGGTCTCGGGCGCGGACGACCCGTACGGATCGGAACTGGATCTGGAAGCGCACATCGCCTGGTTCCCCAAGTCCAACATCGTGCTGGGCGCGGGATTCTTCTTCCCCGGGGACGCGGCCTTCATGCTGCCCGCGGCTTCCCAGAAGTTCGCCGGCGCCCCCGCGGCCGCCCTCGTGGACAAGACCACCACCAAAGAGACCGGCTACTTCCTCTACTGCATGCCGACCTTCAACTTCTAGCCGAAAGCGGGCCTTTCCATGGGCAGGATCGCAGTCACCGAGCGCATCATCGAGGCCAAGATCCGGAAAGGCCTGAAATGGTCCGACGCCGCCAAGGCGCTGGGAAAGAGCAAGGAGTGGGTCACCGCGGGCCTGATGGGCCAGATGACCTTCACCAAAGAGCAGGCCGAAACCATCGGGACCCTGTTCGGGCTTTCCGGCGAAGACGTGTTGCTGTTACAGACGGTTCCCTACAAGGGATCTCTTCCCACGGCGGTGCCGACCGATCCGCTCATCTACCGCTTCTATGAACTTGTCGGCGTGTACGGAACCACCTTCAAGGCGCTCATCCACGAGGAGTTCGGGGACGGGATCATGAGCGCCATCGATTTCAACATGGACCTTACGCGCGAACCCGATCCCAAGGGCGACCGCGTGCGGATCGTGATGAGCGGGAAGTTCCTGCCGTACAAGAGCTACTGAGACGAACTACCGATCGACGCTTTCCGGGCGGGTGACGCCGGACTGGCCGTTCCGCGCCGCCTTCACGGGCGGGGCGGGCCGTCCCGGAAAGCCCGTTCGCATCCGCGCCCGACCTTCCTCCGCATCCGGTTTCTCCGCTGTATCCGACTTTCACCCGTAACCGGTATGAATCAAACGGAAATACCGATCTCTTTCCGCATATAGATGTCCCCGATGCTGTCCTTGTATTTCGGGCATTCCCGGAAACCGTTTCTCCGGAACAGGGAAAGGGCGGCTGTGCAGCGGTGCGATGTGTCCAGGAAGATCTCACGATATCCAATGGCCATCGCCAGCTTCATCAGGTCGTCGAAAATATTTTTTCCGAATCCACGGCCCCGCAAATCGTTGCGGAGCCATAACCGGACCAGCTCCCCTTGGGTTTCGTTGAGCCGTTTAAGTCCGCCGCATCCGTGGATTCCGTGCTCGTCTTCCAAGACGAGAAACGCCCCATCGTTTCCGACGTAGTCGCGTTCGAAGTGATCGAGGTCGTCGAGATACCCGATCTTCGCGTAGTAGGCGAGCAGATCCGTCCGGTTCTTGGGAAGGAATTCCAAATCGGAATAGAACTCCAGTACGACGTCCGCAATCAGTTCCTTGACCGCATGGACATCATCCCGCCGCAAAGGAACGATGGATGGCGGATTCACTTTTTCCAAATCGCGATGGTTTTCGTTCCCAGCAGCAGCCCTCCGGCCAGGGCCAGGCCATAGAAAAAAAGGATTTTCCGATTACGGGTCATATCCATCCATGCAAGCGGGACGTCTTCCATGAAACGATACTAATCCCGGGCGGATCGCGGGGCCTGCATGCCGACGGCAAGAATGGGGATGCCGGCTTACGCGCTGCATCGGACCGGCGGCGATGGTATATTGATGCCATGCCAGAGAAAACCGGTACCTCCCCGTCCTTTCCCGCCATCGCGTATCCGCCCACTCGCAAATCCGATCAGACTGATGAGCTGCACGGCATGCGCATCGCGGATCCCTACCGCTGGCTGGAGGATGCGGATTCCGCGGAGACAGCGGCATGGGTGGAGGCGCAGAACAAGGTCACCTTCGGATTCCTGGAATCCATTCCCGCCCGGGCGCGCTTCAAGGAACGTCTGACGGGGCTATGGAATTACGAGCGCTATGGGACTCCGTTCCGCAAAGGCGGACGGTATTTCTTCTTCAAGAACGACGGGCTGCAGAACCAGAGCGTGCTGTACACCATGGACAAGCTGGACGATGCGCCGCGCGTGCTCATCGATCCGAATGCGTTCTCCACGGACGGCACCGTGGCCTTGACCACCCTCGGCATCAGCGAAGACGGGGAGCTGCTCGTCTACGGCACGTCGGTTTCCGGATCCGATTGGGAGACCTGGCGCGTCCGCAGCGTGGCCACCGGCGCGGATAGGACGGACAGCCTGGATCGCATCAAGTTCTCGGCTCCGGCCTGGGCCAAGGATGGATCGGGATTCTTCTACGGCCGCTTCGACGGGGATCCTGCCAAGCTGGACGGGGTCAACCGTTTCCAGAAAGTGTATTTCCATCGCCTCGGCGATCAACAGGACACGGACGCGCTCATCTACCATCGTCCGGATCAGAGCGAGTGGGGCTTCACTCCGGAAGTCAGCGAAGACGGGGACACCTTGATCCTGGCGGTCTGGAAGGGGACCGATCCCAAGAACCTGGTGTTCTGGAAAGACCTGCGGGACCCGGCGGGCGAGGTGAAGGAACTGGTGTCCGACTTCCGCGCCAAGTTCACGCCCGTAGGCGGCATGGGGCGGACCTTCTGGTTCCTGACCGATCTCGACGCCCCGCGCGGACGCCTGCTGGCGGTCGATCTCGACGGTTCCGCGGGAGCGCCTCCGGTGGACGATGCCTGGCGGGAGCTGATCCCCCAGGAGCCGGAAACCCTTGAGGGCGTGGAGTCGGTGGGTGGTCGCCTGGTGGCCTCCTATCTGCGCGACGCCCATGCGGTGGTGCGGCAATTCTCCCATGCGGGCGAGCCCATGGGCGCGATAGCACTTCCCGGTCTGGGCACGGTGAGCGGATTCACGGGCGAGCCCGGGGACATGGAGTCCTTTTTCGCCTTCACGGGTTTCACCATCCCCTCGGCCGTGTACCGCCATGATTTCGCCGCGGGAATATCCACTCTGTTCCGCAAATCCTCGCTGGACTTCGATGCTTCCGCCTTCGAAACCAGCCAGGTCTTCTATCCGGGCAAGGACGGCGTCCGCATTCCCATGTTCCTGGTGCATAAGCGCGGCCTGGCGAAGGGCGGTAACGCGCCGGTTTACCTGTACGGGTACGGCGGCTTCAACATTTCCTTGACGCCTTCCTTTTCCGTGGGCAACCTTCCCTGGCTGGAACTGGGCGGGGTGCTTGCGGTGGCGAACATCCGCGGCGGCGGGGAATACGGGCAGGCCTGGCACGAGGCGGGCATCAAGGAGAAGAAGCAGACCGTCTTCGACGATTTCATCGCGGCGGCGGAGTGGTTGATCCGGGAAGGCTATACGCGCCCGGCGCGGCTGGCCATCGGCGGGGGCAGCAACGGCGGCCTGTTGGTGGGAGCCTGCATGACGCAAAGGCCGGATCTGTTCGGCGCGGCCCTGCCTTCGGTGGGCGTGCTGGACATGCTCCGCTTCCACAAGTTCACCATCGGCTGGGCCTGGGAGTCCGACTACGGCAGCCCGGATCGCGAGGAGGATTTCCGCGCCTTGCTCGCCTACTCGCCCCTGCACAACCTGAAAGCCGGAACCGCTTATCCGGCCACCTTCATCACCACCGCCGACCACGATGATCGCGTGGTGCCGGCCCACAGCTTCAAATTCGCGGCCGCGCTGCAGGCCGCCCAGGGCGGGCCAGCGCCCGCGCTCATCCGCATCGAAACCAAGGCCGGCCATGGCGGGGGTAAGCCCATCGCCAAGGTGATCGAGGAGACCGCGGACAAATGGGCTTTTCTTGTGCGGGTCCTTGGAATAGAAGGCTAGCGGCTTGCAAGCCCAAGGGGGCGCCGTCCGCCCGGCATAGGGTAACGCGGATGTGACTGTGGCGCGATCCTGTCGTTTGCGGATGCAGGCGTCGGCCGAGGCTATCGCTTTTCGAGGCTAGCCCTGGGCGAGGATCAGTGCGGCGTATTGTTGCCGCATGGAGGCCGGGATCTCCGGCTTCTCCCCCAGATGCTCCAGCGCGAACGCCACGGCTTCGAGCGTGGAGAGCCCTTCGCTTTTGACCTGCGGCCGCAAGGAGGGATGATCGGGATTGAGGCTGATGCGGTTCATCTTCAGCAACCACGAGTTCCGCCACCAGAGCGCTTTCGACTGCTTCCAGGTTCCGTCCAGGGCGATCAGGCCTTTCAGGATGGACGTATCCACCAACGGCTGTTTCTTGGGCGTGTGGCTGATGAGCGGCCGCGTGGTCTTCTTTTTGTCCGGTTGGGTGTCCGCCTTAGGGTCCGGCCTCAAGTAGAGCACGCCCCAAAGCGAGGGCTTTTCCTCCGCTCCCGCTACGGTCTTGAAGCTGGGCCAGGAGAGACCGACATGGATATCGCTGTTCGTGAGGGACAGATGCGTGAGGCGAGCCGAGTTCAGGACCTTGAACTGTTCCTGGGGATGCTGCAGGATCACTACCCGGAGCTTGTTGCGGCTCTGGACGACCTGGGCGCATATGCATTGGCTTGGGGGCCGGAAGCATTTTTCGCAAACCTCGGCGCGATCGAACTTCTGCTTGGCGCGGGGGTCGGTAGGGAGGGATTTCGGCTGCATGGGGTCTTGGGTCCAAACGGGAAGTGAGGGTGGAAATATAGGATTCAGGTAGCTGTGCGGTAGGCCCGGAACGCCTGGGTCGAAATCCACACCGAGACCAGTACGAATCCCGCCAGCATCAGCGCCGCCTTGGCCACGCCGCCCCAGGCCTGGCCCAGCATGGCGTCCCGCGAGGCGATCACGGCCCAGTTCACGGGATTGGCGCGGGAAAGCGCGCGGATCCAGCCCGGCATCAGATCCGAAGCCATAAACGCGGTGGACAGGAAGGTCAGGGGCAGGCCGAAGAAGTTGATGACGGCGATGAGGGTTTCCTCGCGGCGCGTGACCAGGGCCAGGCCGTTGGAGAGGGCGGACATGCCCGCGCCCAGCAGGGATCCCAAAAGCAGGATCACGAGAAAGCCGGGAACGCCGCCGGCGACGCGCGCGCCCAGGGCCATGCCGAATGCCAGGATGATCACGGATTGGACCGCCACGGTGAGGGCGGCGTGGAGCACGCGGGCGGAGATCAGCGCGGCGCGGTTCACGGGAGTCGCGAGCATGCGGTCCATGACCCCGTCGGTGAGATCCTCGATGATGCCCATGCCGGACCAGGCGGATCCGAACAACGCCGTCATGATCACCACGCCGGGCGTGAGGAACTGGATATAGGAGCCCGCGCCGAAGCCGGGGATCTCCACCACGCGGCGGAAGAGTTGGCCGTAGATGGTGAGCCAGATGACGGGCTGGATCAGGGTGACGGCGATCCAGATGGGAAGGCGGAGGGTGGTGCGCAGGTGGCGCAGCAACAGATGGCGCGTATCGTTCACGAAGGCTTTCACGGTTTCTCCCCCTTGACCTTGCCGGATGCGGCCACACCGTCCGAGGATCCCGCCGGACCTTCGCCCTGGAAGCGGCGGCCGGTGTGGTGGAGATAGACGTCGTCCAGGGAAGGGCGGCTCATGGTGGAGGAAAGCACGGTGACTCCGGCGCGTTCGACCGCGGTGATGAGGGCGGGCATGGCGGTGGCCCCGTGGCGTACGCGCGCGATGATGCGGTTGCCTTCCGCGGAGGCCTCCAGCACGCCGTCCAGCGGGCGCAGCAGTCCGGCCATGCGTTCCGCGTTTTCCCGCGACGCATCGGTCCCGGTCCGTGCGCCGGTTTTTTCCGGGCCGTGTTCTTGCCCGCCGGATTTTTCCATGCCTATGTCCAGCGCCACCGTATCACCGCTGATGCGGGCCTTGAGTTCGGACGGGGTGCCTTCGACCACGATCCTGCCGTGGTCGACGATGGCCAGGCGGTCGCAGAGATGATCGGCCTCTTCCAGGTAATGGGTGGTGAGCAGCACCGCCAGATTGCGTTCGCGGCGCAGGCGGCGGAGATCCCGCCATAGGGCCGCGCGCGTTTCCGGATCCAGGCCCGTGGTGGGCTCGTCCAGGAAGAGCACTGCGGGCTCGTTGACCAGTCCCATGGCCAGGTCCAGCCGCCGCTTCATGCCGCCGGAGTAGGTCTTGACGATGCGATCGGCGGCCTCGGAGAGGTTGACCCATTCCAGCAGGGTTTTGACGCGCGCCGGGACGTCCGCGGGGGGCACGCGCATCAAGTGGGCCTGCAGGACCAGGTTCTCCCGGCCCGTGGCCCACTTGTCGACCCCGGAGGCCTGGGCCACGAAGCCGATGCGCAGGCGCACCCCGGCGGGGTCGGCGATCACGTCGCAGCCGGCCACGGAAGCCTTGCCTCCGTCCGGACGGGTCAAGGTGGCGAGGATGCGCACGGTGGTGCTTTTACCCGCGCCGTTGGGGCCGAGCAATCCGAAAATCTCCCCCGGCCGCACGGCGAAGGACACCCCGGACAGCGCCTTGACGCCGTTCTTATAGGTCTTTTCCAGGTCGGAGCAGACGATGGCCTCTGGTAGGGTTGGCATGGACGAAAATTAAAAAACTTGGCGACCCGAAGCTCCAGGTTCGGGGGAGGAAAGCCGAAAGGGGTTCCCCAGGTTCATCGGCCGGGATTTTATTACCCTTTCGATATGGATAAGCTGATCTCCCTGTTTGAAAGCAACCGGCAATGGGCCAAGGATATCCGCCAGGCCCATCCGCACTTTTTCGAGAAGCTGTCCCAACAGCAGTCCCCCAAGTATCTGTGGATCGGCTGCTCGGACAGCCGCGTCCCCGCCAATGAAATCGTAGGCCTGCTCCCGGGCGAGCTGTTCGTCCACCGCAACGTGTCCAATCTGGTCGTGCACACGGACATGAACTGCCTTTCGGTGATGCAGTACGCCATCGACATCCTGAAGATCAAGCACATCATCGTCTGCGGGCACTACGGATGCGGCGGCATCGCGGCGGCCATCGAAGAGCGCCCCCACGGATTGATCGACAATTGGTTGCGCAACGTGCGTGACATTTATTACTTGTACGAAAAGGAGATGCTGGCCATCAAGGATCCCGCCGAGCGCATCAACCGCCTCTGCGAAATCAACGTGGCCAGCCAGGTGTTCAACGTCTGCAACACCACCATCGTCCAGGAAGCCTGGGACAAGGGGCAGGAGATCACCGTGCACGGCTGGATCTACGGCATCAACGACGGCCTGCTCCGGGACCTGAACGTTTCCGTATCTTCGGTGGCGGAGATGCGGCAACTGGGTGTCCGCTAAGGCGTACGTCAGGCCTTACCTAAACAGATGGCCGGAACGGTTGTCCGGCAAAAAAGGAGAATGCATGCGAAACCGTCTGGGCCATCGGAGCGCCGTTCTGATCCTGCTATTCCTGGTGCTCCCCTTCGTGGTTGGGTTCGACATCCCGGATTCTTCGGGTACCTACGCAAAGGTCTCCGGAGGCCATGGAGCCTATCATCTTACGGGTTGCCACCGGGACTTCGACTCCGAGGTCTGGGAGGGCCAGGTCGACATGCGCCATACGTTCAACACCGGCGTCCACGATTCGGCCGCATCGATATGGAAGAAGGCGCGGCCGGAAATGACCTCGCTCGGGTACCATGCGGACTTCGTGAACCAGGACATTACCGTGGTGAGGGCCGACTCGGGACATGGCACCGTAGGGGACACCAAAAGCGCGCGCGGGTTCACCGGCGGCGGCTATGTGGGCCTGGACTGGAAATGGGTCGGCCTGGATCTCGGGCTCGCCGCCCTGATGCTCAACCTGGGCGCGGATGACGCGGAAAAGAACAAGACGACCGCGAGCATCGGCCTGAGGCTGGGCCTGAGGAACGGAATCTACGTGACCAGCGACGTCGCCGGGTCCAGCCCCTACCTCACCGGAGGCGGCCAGTTCAACTTCGGCGTGGGCGGGAAATTCCACGATACCCGGGCCTGGATCGGCGGAGGCAGCTTCGGCTTCGATACCAAACACCTGGGAAATCTGGGCATCCTGAAGCTGGAGCAGGGGTTCGGGCCTTGGAGCCTGTCGGCCACGGCCCAGGGCAGCGGCAGCGACGTGGCGCCGGCCAACCTGGGAATCGACCATGAATACGGGTTTTCCCTGGGTCTTTCTTATAGGCTTTCCTCGCTGGACTAAGTAAGTTCCTTCCTTCCATCGTTCCGGAATTTTAGTTTCCGGATGGGATTCACATCCTTCGTCATCATCACCAACTCTTCATTAACCAACGGGAGCATTCACATGCCTGCACGCAAAGCCAAAGCCACCTGGCTCGGAGACCTCAAGAGCGGTAACGGACAGATGTCCTTCGGCGGACGTTTCGAACAACCCTTCTCCTTTTCCACCCGCTTCGAAAACGGCGTCGGCAGCAATCCCGAAGAGCTGATCGGCGGCGCCTTGGCGGGCTGCTTCTCCATGGCCCTCTCCGGCGGCCTGGGCAAGGCGGGCTTCACGGCCAAGCGCATCCAGAGCGAAGCCGACGTCTACATCGAGAAGGTGGGCGAGGGATTCAAGATCACCAAGATCGACCTGCGCACGGACGCGGAGATCCCCGGGATCGAGAACGCCAAGTTCCAGGAAATCGCCGAGGCCACCAAGAAGGGTTGCCCCGTCTCCCAGGCCCTGGCCGCCACGCCCATCAACCTGATCGCCAAGCTGGTCTGATCATTCCCCATCCTTCCTGATCATCCGGCCCGGAAATGGCTACCTTGGGGCGATGGCTTCGCGCACCGCAAACGTCATCGCCCTCATCCTCATCCTGGCCTCTTTCGCCTGCCTGGTCCCGGGCCTCTGGTTCCCGGCCCTCACCCTCGACATCTCCCCGGTCCTGCCCTTCCTCGGCAAGACGGCCCTGTACCACCAGACCCGCAGCATCATCGGGACCATCCGTAACCTGTACGATACGGGTAACCTCGTGGTCGCCGGGCTCATCCTGCTGTTCAGCGTGGTGGTGCCCTTCGCCAAGGGCCTGAGCATGCTCTGCGTGCTCGCCTTCAAAAAGGCGCCCTTCCGCATGCGCCTGTTCCGTTTCGTCTCCGCCATCGGCAAATGGTCCATGGCGGACGTGTTCGTGATGGGCATCTTCCTGGCCTATCTGGCCACGGGGGCGGCCGTGGGCGTAACCGCTGAACTGCACGAAGGCTTCTGGTATTTCCTCGGCTATTGCCTCATGTCCGTGGCGTCCGCGCAATTCATGCGCGTAGAGGCTGCTCCCGCCGCTTCCTGAATCCTAGCGCGCTTTTGGCGCTCCCCGCCGCCTTCGGCTTTGGCGGACGTTGTCCGTCCTGGGCCTCAGACCTTCAGGATTTCCCGATTACGCGGATTTGAGGGATGAAATTCCTCGCCTTCCCGGGAATTATTTTCCGCCACCCTCGTGGCCGGAACTTATTTTCCCAGCACACACGTGTGGAGGACTCGCCGTTCTCCAAGTCCGCAGGCATGTCCGCCGGCGGGATTTCCTGGAGAAAGCATGGCCGTTTCCGAAACCAAACCCTGTTCGACCGGTATCGCGGGACTTGATGAAATCCTCCACGGTGGCCTGCCGCGGCAGCGTTTTTACATGATCCAGGGCGATCCCGGAGTGGGGAAGACCACTCTCGCCTTGCAATTCCTGCTGCAAGGGGCCCGTTCGGGAGAGAAGGGCCTGTACATTACCCTTTCCGAAACCAAGGACGAATTGCTGGCGGTGGCCAAATCCCATGGCTGGGACCTGGCGGAAATCGACGTACTCGAGTTGACCTCCATGGAACAGCAGATGCTATCGGAATCGCAGAACACGCTGTTCCACCCTTCCGAAGTGGAGTTGATGCAGACCGTACGTATCGTTCTGGATCATGTCGAGAAGGTCCAGCCGGAGCGCGTGGTCATAGATTCGCTTTCGGAGTTCCGGCTGTTGTCCCAGGACGCCTTGCGCTACCGCCGGCAAATGCTCTCATTCAAACAATACTTCGCCGGTAACGGCGCCACCGTGCTTTTGCTGGATGATCGGACGTCAGGCGACACGGATCTCCTGATTCAAAGCATCGCCCATGGCGTCGTCTCCTTGAACCGGTTGGTGTCCGACTTCGGCACGGAGCGCCGCCAGATGAGCGTGGTCAAACTGCGCGGCCTCAAGTACGAGGGCGGCAGCCACGACTACACCATCGGGATGGGAGGGCTGACCGTCTTCCCGCGCTTGCAGTTGAGCGCGAAACCCGTCGCGCCCCAAAGCGGACCCCTTTCGAGCGGCATCCCGGAACTGGACCAGCTCCTGGGCGGCGCAGGCCTGGAACGGGCCACCGGCAGCCTATTCATCGGACCGGCAGGCGTGGGCAAGTCCACCATCGCGGCCAAGTTCGCTTGCGCGGCCGCCGAGCGCGGGGAGAAGGTGGCCATCTATATCTTCGACGAGAACCTGCATACCTACGTCCAGCGCGTGGAGGCGCTGGGCATGCGCATCCGGAACCAGATGCGTTCAGGTCTGATCAGCATCAAACACGTGGACGCGGCCCAGATCAGCCCGGGCGAATTCGCCTATGAAATCTGCCGCCTGGCGGACGCGGAAAAAATGAAGGTCGTGGTGATCGACAGCCTGAACGGATACCTGAACGCCATGCCGGAGGAGAAGTTCCTGCTCCTGCAATTGCACGAGCTCCTGGCCTATCTCAGCCAGCGCGGCGTCGCATCCATCCTGGTGATGGCGCAGCACGGGCTGCTGGGCGACATGCATTCCCCCGCCGACCTGACCTACCTCGCCGACACGGTGGTGCTGCTCCGCTACTTCGAATTCCAGGGCGCCATCAAGAAGTCCATTTCCGTGGTCAAGAAGCGCAGCGGCGGCCATGAGAATTCCATCCGCGAATTCCGATTCCAGGACAACCGCCTGGAGGTGGGACCGCCATTGCGCCAGTTCGAAGGGATCCTCCGGGGGGTGCCCAACTTCCTGGGCGGATCGGACGCGATGATCAAAGAGCAGAGAGAAGGCGCCCTATCTTCATGAACGCCTTCGAACACCGGATTCTGCTGCTCGCTCCCACGGGACGCGATTCCAGCATCGCCAGCGAAGTACTGCGGATGGCCGGCTTCGAGGCCGTGGCCTGCCCGAGCCTGGAATCCGTGGCCCAGGAACTCCGGCAGGGAGCGAGCGTGCTGATGTTGGCCGAGGAAGGCCTGTCCGCCCACGGAATGCCCGCGCTGAAAGCCGTGCTTGGGGTCCAGCCCCCCTGGTCGGACGTCCCTATCGTGGTCCTCACGGGCGCGGGGGATATGAGCGAGGCCCGCATGCGCAGCCTCTCCGCCTTCTCGCCTTCCGGTAACGTAACGTTCCTGGAACGTCCCTTCCGGCAAATGACCCTGATCAGCACGCTCAAGATGGCGCTCCGGGCGCGCGAAAGGCAATACCAGTTGCGGATCACCCTGTCCAACCTGGGGGAAAGCGAAGAGCGTCTGCGCCTGGCCCTGGACTCGGGGAAGATCGGGGCCTGGGAATGGAACGTCAATCTCAACCGCCTGGTGGGATCGCCGCGCCTGCACGAGTTCCTGGGCCTTCCCGACGGCAGCCTGCAGAATGGATTGGAGGCCCTGGTCTCGTACGTCCATCCCGAGGACGCCGCCGCCTTCCGCGACGCGGTGGCTTGGGCCCTTGAAGGCGCGCGCGATTGCGAAATGGAGTTCCGCGCCTTGCGGCCGGACGGAAGCGTACGCTGGATGTATACGCGCGCCAAGGTATTCCGGGACCGGGACAACCGTCCGCTCCGCGTGATAGGCGCGGCCATGGACATCAGCGAACGCAAGCAGGTCGAAGAGGATTTGCGCAAGGGAAAAGAGCACCTGCTCCAGTCCCAGAAGATGGAAGCCATCGGGAAATTGGCGGGCGGCATCGCGCACGATTTCAATAACATGCTCACCGCCATCAACGGATACAGCGAGCTGCTGCTCGGCCAACTCGACGACAGGACCGCGCTCAACATCGGCCTGGCGGAGATCCTCCGTTCCGGAAAGCGCGCCGCGGCCTTGACCAACCAGTTGCTCGCCTACAGCCGCCAGCAGGTGATGTCGTTCCAGCCCGTCGATCTGAATGCCGTGGTGCAAGGCATGCACGGCATGCTGCAGCGCCTGTTGCACGAGGACATCCGCCACGTGCTCAGGCTGAAGTCGAAGCTTCCCGCCATCAAGGCCGATCCCGGCCAGGTGGAACAGGTGGTCCTCAACCTGGCCGTCAATGCCCGTGATGCCATGCCCCGTGGCGGCAGCCTGGAAATCGAGACGAGCGTGCTCCGCTTGGGAGCGGCCGTCTCCGAGAAACATGGCGGCGCCCCTCCCGGCGTGTATGTCTGCTTAAAAGTGCGCGATACCGGAGTGGGCATGTCCGATGCCGTGAGGGCGCACATCTTCGAGCCGTTCTTCACCACCAAAAGCGTGGGCAAGGGAACGGGCATGGGTCTGTCCACCGTATACGGCATCGTACAGCAGTCGGGCGGTTTCATCTCCGTGGACACGGCTCCAGGCAGCGGCTCCCAATTCGAAGTCCTGTTTCCCGCCGTTCGCGATCGGACCAGGTCGGCGGAAGCGCCACCCCGCATCCAGCCCGCTTCGGAACGATGCCGGGAGACCATCCTGATCGCCGAGGACGAATCCTCCGTGCGCCTCTTCCTGATCCAGTTGCTGTCCCAGCAAGGCTACACCGTGCTGTCCGGGTCCGATGGCCAGGAAGCATTGGATATCGCCAACGGCTATTCCGGGGAGATCCATATGTTGATCACGGACGTGGTGATGCCCGGCATGGGCGGACGCGAGCTGGTGGAGCGGCTTTCCGGCGCGCGGCCGGCCTTGCGCGCCCTGTTCATCTCCGGCTACACCGACGACGCCATCCTGCAGCACGGCGTATTGGGGCGCGAAACCGCGTTCATGAACAAGCCCTTCCCTCCGGCCTCCCTGCTGGAGAAGGTACGCGGCCTGCTTTCCGTCCCCACCGCATCCAGATCGGAGCGTTCGGCTTCCCGCCTTACGGACGCGGAGTTAGGACCCGACTAGATCTTCAAACGCAACTTCAATTCCGATTCGGTGTATTCCGGTTTCGGCCTTTGGTACCCGGACATCAAGGCGATCCTATCCGCGTCGGTCTTGTTTTCCGGGCTTCCATGCACCAGCAGGGGATGGATGATCAGAACATCTCCGGCCCGCAAAATCACCGGAACGGCGGAAGCGGTATCCGTCTCCGCGATTTTATTGAACTCATTGCGCGGGGATTGCGCAGGGGGAATAGGTCCATGGCGATGCGATCCCGGAACCACGAAGAGCCCGCCGTTTTCCGGATGCGAATCGGTAAGGGAGGTCCAGCAAATCAGGCGGGGTTCATGGCCGTCCCGATTGTAGACCGCGTCTTGATGCCAATCCACTTCCCCGTTTTTTCCAGGAGACTCAGGGCTTCCGTCTTGAGAAGGGTGGCGTCCTTAGGCGAAGCCGCGCCGGGAACGATGAGGAAGCCTTGCTCCTGGTAGGCGATTATGGATTCGGGGCCGAAACGGGGCATTATTCCAATCTAATTCAACTTCAACCGGCGGCCTTCCGGCTCAAGTGACTCAAAGTCCGGTTGGGGTCCCGTTCGCCCGCCGTTCAACCTGGCTGGTCGAAAAACAGCGCCATCAGAATGGAATCGAAAAAAGCGCCGTCGATTTTGACGTGATGCCGCTTCATGCCTTCCCGCGTGAAACCAAAAGACTCATAGAGCCGGATGGCGGGCGCATTGGCGGTGTAGACGCCCAACTCGATCCGTTCCAGGCCGTTGGCCTTGGCCTTATCGAGGGTGGCGGACAACAGTCTGCGCCCAATGCCCTGCATCCTGTGCTCCTTGTCCAGGCCCATCCCCAGGCTGCCGGAATGCGCTAGAGCGCAGTATGGGGGAGTGGTGATGTCGCACCATCCGACCACGATTCCGTCCTCGACCGCGAAGAATTGCGGGACATCATTTCTGATATTCCCCAAGACGAACTCCCGCATGCGCTCCAACGGTGGGGCTTCCTGGAAGATCAGGTATTTTTTTTCACGCGCTACCCCGTCCAGGCAGCAATGGAAGCCTTCGACGTATGGTTCGGATGCGGGTACGATTTCAATCGGCATGTTCCGAAATGTAATTATCGATGGTTCCCATGCTTCCCCTCCATCCCGGATCCGAACTTTGTATTTTCATTATGGACACCTGCATCGGCCG
>Ga0209515_10002057_pt1 | contig 31822 bp, 30 predicted proteins | sample Subgroupgradi54m_FD_187454 | JGI IMG/M metagenome (GOLD analysis project Ga0209515, IMG submission 187454) | Subsurface groundwater microbial communities from S. Glens Falls, New York, USA - GMW60B uncontaminated upgradient, 5.4 m (SPAdes)... ... | reverse complement strand
AAGATCCGGGCAATTGAGCGTAAGCTTAATATGACACCAAGAAAGTGTTTGGGGTACTTGACCCCGGATGAGACAATGATCAGGGCACTATCCTAAGAGGCTGGTGGGATTCCACTGCGAATGTACCACTTTTTGACTGCCCCATTCAAAAAAGCTTATAATTTAAAAAAGATGGGCATGGATTCAAATTCAGAAAGTCATCCTGGACTAAAACCCGCGGAACCGGCAAAATCACCGAATCAAACAATTGACAATGGTGAGCTAAGACGCTCAGTCATTCAAAGAACCAAAGATCTTATTTTACGCCGAGGTCAAACAGTAGCTACCGGCGATATTCCTTCGCAACAAGAACAACCTTCAAGATCCGGCTTTGAAACACAGTTTTCCAACAGGCAAATCTTAAAAACACCCGAAGGCAACCTTACTTTTGTCGACATTAAGCCCGAGACAGAAGCACAAGACAAAACGCCTATCTTAGTTATTCCTGGCTTGAGCATAACTTTAAAAACCGAAAAGCCCTTGCTTGAAACACTTTACGATTCCGGAAAGCACACTGTTGCAGTTGAATTCCCTAGGTTCGGTGGAAATGTAGAAGGGAAAGACGGAATTTCGGCTGAAGTCTAAGACAGGCAGAATTAATTGCAAAACTAATCGCCCAGCGTCCGGATGGAGAAAAAATCGACATTGTCGGCCAATCAATGGCAACCATGTCACTCCTTGCAGCTGCCAAAATTGAGCCTGGAATTCTATCAAAGGTTAGAAACGTCGTCCTTGTTTCGCCTGCGGGGATTTCTGGTAATGACAATATCGTAAAGATTGCAAGCAGGTACCTAGCTCGGCATGTACCACAAGACATAGCCTATCTTCTTAGGGGAAAATGGAACATTGCAGTCTTGTTTGCTGAATCTGGTAAATACGCAAGAAACCCTGTAAGGACCTTAAAAGAAGCTGTTGCAGCTTCGCAATCAGACGATTACGATGCTCTCCAATTATTAAAAGACAATGGCGTTAAAGTAGCTTTGATGCAAGGACAAAGCGACCAACTAACTCCGGCAGACAAACTGTGGGACAAAATTGGAGAAGATACCGATAGCGCTTTCGAAAAAAGCGGAGCCCCCAGTGGCTTCAAGTGGAAAGGGCCAAATCCAGACAATCGGCCGCCGGTTGACGTTGTTACTATGGTCAGCGGAGGGCACGACAATAGAATTTATGCCGACTCTGAAAAATTTGCAAGGCAAATTATCAAAGAACTGGATTTTCTTAACAAACCCACTCGCAGCACTGATCAGGTAGTCGAATCTATTAAAAAACATCAGGTGGCTCCCCCAATACCAGAACAAATTGCTGAATAAAATCAACAAAAAGACTCAAAAAATAGATTTAATTTACCAAACTATCTTTATGTTAAGTCAGACAACGGAACACAAGCAGATAAGCAGCCGCAAAATATTCAAATGACACAAGATCTTGCCACCGACCGCCAGTTTTGCTCCCCGATGTTAGCGCACTTGGGACGTATTTTGTAGAGACTAATGAGGAATATAAGCCTCTATTTTAGAAAGAGAGTAATTTTTTTATCTTATCAACGACTTGAAAACAAAGGTTACCACACTCATAATAAATTTATATGCAAAAGTGCCGAAGGATTAATATGGTCAAGTTAATATTGGTGGTTTTGCTCCTTTCGAGCTCCTTTTTGGCTGGCTATTTTTTCAGAGATACTGTTGCAAATAGGCAAATAACCCAAATAGGGCGCAAGATCGTCAATCAAAATCTTCCTGCGCCAGAGCCTACTCACTGCAATAATGAAAAACTTTACTCTAGCTTAGACGATGCTCTTCTGGAAATAGACAATGTCTGTAAACTTGATCTTTCTTACCAGCAGCTGACAGTTTTCCCCAAGGAACTTACTAAACTCTTACACTTAGTCGAACTAAGATTGGACGACAACCAACTCACTGGCCTGCCTTCAGAGATCGGCGGGTTTAAGGATTTACAAATCCTGACCGTTCGCAACAATCAATTAACAAACCTGCCGCCGGAAATTGGAAAGCTGGAAAATTTAAAAGTTCTTTCGGCACGCAATAATAAAATTCAAGAAATTCCCAAAGAAATTGGCAATCTTAAGCAGCTTAGAGTGATCGGCATGCGAGACAATCAGTTGACGTCGATTCCTGTGGAAATTGGCAATCTTACAAAGTTGACAGATTTGTATCTTGGTAATAACCACTTAAAGACTTTACCGGCGGAAATTTCCAACTTGCGGGATTTGACCACTTTAACCGTCGCCGACAACGAGCTAGTGGATTTACCTAATGGTTTCAGCAACCTCACCTCACTTGTCATACTCAACATGCGGCATAACCACATATCTGTTTTTCCTAACGAAATCGTCTCAATGGTAAATCTTAAAAATCTATCTCTATCAGACAACCCAATTGCCGCCTATCCACCACTGATTGCAAACCTTAAAAAATTGCAAAGCCTTTACCTATCACACACGAACATTCCTTCAGACGATATAGCAAACCTCAAGAAGCTTTTGCCAAATTTGGTGGTTAATACAACAGGCCTGGAATAAGATTTGTATGCTTAAAAATATTTTGGTGCTTTCTATAGTTTTCTCCTTTACAGTTTTAGTACTGCTGGCCTTTCAAAAAAAATTGCCGCTTTTGTCATTTAACAAAACAACAGGAATTGTGAGATCCCAACCCACAGAACTTGCAAAAACAAACAACAGCGGAGTCCAAAAAATTAATGATATTGAGATAGAACGGCTAAATCTACAAAAAGAACTACAGGCAGAGTTTGACGCTATAGGTACTCCCAACGACGTTGGCTTCTATTATAAAAACATCAATGGAGCCTATGAGATTGAGATTAATGCCGATCGTCCTTTCAATCCCGCTAGTACAGCCAAAGCATTTGTAGTCGTGGAGGCGTTTCGGCAAAGACGTTCTGGCCTTGTTAATTTCGACAGCCGGGTGACAATTAAAAAAGAAAATGTGGTGCCAAATGAGTTGGAAACTGCTGATTACCAACCATTGCGAGCTGGCGTCAAAGCTACAATTCGGGAACTGGTAGAAGCCATGATCACCCAAAGCGATAATACTGCATTTAACACCTTAATCGATGTTTTGGACCGTAGAAATATTACCATCACACTTCGAAAACTGGGTTTAGAAGCCTCGGTGGTTGGGGAAAAGCTGAATCTGTCGGATGAACAATTTAGTGCTGATGCATCGGTGACCGGAAGACAGCAAAATCGCACAACCGCGCGGGATTTTGGCCGTCTTTTTACACTTCTTTATGAAGGCAAGATTGATGACTCAGAAGAAATGCTGGCAATTTTTAAAAAACAAAAATATAACGACATGATTCCAAAACTCTTGCCAACAGAGGTAAAAATTGCCCACAAGACCGGGTTTTCCTCTCCGAATTTCCATGACGGCGGAATTGTTTACAAACCGGGCGACCCCTTCACCTTAGCAATTTTCACTAGCGAAAATGACCCTAATATTGTGGCAAGGTTTGCAAAGATTTGCTACTTTAAAAGCCGAGATGTGCTAGGGGAAAACACCACTAGCCGCTACGGTCAGTTTCAAGAGTTCATTGATCAAATAAAGAACCTCGTTAAAATAAATTGAAAAATTTTAGTTAATTTTATCTCCAGCTTCTGAGTTACGTGCTTTGCTCCCCTTAAAGGACGTATTCATCAACCAGGAAATCGAATTGGATTACACATTAAACGATCTGAAGGTTTTGTTTGCCACGCTTAATATGACTGCACCCACTGGCTAGAGGAAGTCAGAACTTATTTTTCTTCGATTAACTTTGCGTAAAATTCGAAAAGTTCGTATTCTTTTCCCTGATAAACCATTTTTTTGTTCTTGTTAAATTCAGAGTGCCTAAGTTTATCGAAAATTATGTTATCTGCTCCAATTGTTTCTTTGGACCCTTTGCCAAGGTACAATACTGTCAAGTACCCCTTTTAGTGCACACTCATTCTTAATGTTTTAATAGCGTTGCCTGAACTGGACCGGCGACATCTTCAGTGCTGTATGAATCCTTTGCCTGTTGTAATAGTTGATCGTCAGATGGATGGCTTCAACCAACTGACCTAGCTCTAGAAACCTGTCAAACTCAAGACCCAGATCTGTTTTAAAGTTGTTGTAGAAGGATTCCTGATAACCGTTCTCCCACGGTGATGCCTTCTTGCTCATGGAGATTTTAATTCCAAAAGATTCAAGGAAACTTGTATATTCCTTTGATGTGTATTCACTACCCTGGTCGCTGTGGACAATATATGGCAGTTTTCCAAGCGTCTTTACAGCATCAAGCAGTGCCTCGATTACTAACTCCTTTGTATGTTTAGCTGATACGTGCCAGCCGACAACCTCACGGGTATAAAGATCAATGTATGTAGCCAGATAGAAAACTTTTGACATGTAAACAATATGGGTAAAGTCCCCAACTAAGACTGTACCTGGTCTAATAGGGCAGGTACCGCCAATCAGGTTGGCGTATGGAGCCGGAGGTCTTCTCAGATCCCTCCTTTTTGTCCACCTGGCCTTCCTTTTGTATGGTTTGATACCATACTGTCTCATCAGCCTTCTGACTCTTTTCTTACCAACACCAAGGGCAAGAGCAATTCTCCTGTGGCCATATGAGGGATTAATTTCAAGACAGGCAAGGACTTGATCTTTTAGGACTGCGTCTTTGGTCTCAACTTTGTTGGGATAGGTCCTGTAGATACTTCTTCTGGAGATATCAAGTAGGATTGAGAGGAGAACTTTACTGACCTTGGGAACTTTAGCTGCAATAAGCTGTGCTAAATTGTCTTTTTTTTAAACTTCTCAAGCTCAAAGGTCAATACTCCAATGATTTGTTTGAGCTGCTGGTTTTCTTTCTTAACACGGTTGTAGTTAAGAAGACTAACTGTGCCTAAGGCCTTTTTCCTTAACCATCCATAGATTGTTTTGTCAGATACTCCATATAACCCGCTAAGCGCTACAACAGACTCGCCGGACTTTACCTTAGCTAGTATTTCATCTTTAACTTCAGCGGATATTGCAGATTTCAAAACTTAATCACCCCCCCTTAAAAAATCAACACTAATTATACAGACTAAGTGTGCATTTTAAGGGGTACCGGTCAGACTGGCGCAGTCCGTTGATAGAGAAATTGGCAGAGATCAAAGTAAAATATTAATCAGAAAAAATTCGAGGTTACTAAATTTTACTCCCCTGGCTAGACTATAGTGGTGAGTTTATCGAACCAGAACATTAGAATCTATTGGTCTTGACAACTGTCATTACTATCACTAGGCTCTAATTAAGCCATATTATGTACGCAGGCCGGGCGGTTATCAAAATCATCTTAATCCTTATTGTAGTAATCGTAATCGCTCCCGTAATCTATGTGCTCCTATCGGGGACCAGTGAGATAGCCTATGCCAAAGAATACATCGCGGCTATCCAAAATTATACTGCAGAGGCTATGCTAGCAAAATCAGTCGGCGATGATATTCTTGCAGGCCGCTCTAATCAATCCATGACCGTAGTGCAAAAGAAGGTCGAAGTAGTGCAAAAAGGCCTTTCCGAACTTAAAGTACCAGAAGAATTTAAAGATTATAAAACCTCGGTTGCTGCCTGGGCTGATGAGATTGCGCAGGCCTCCGCGAGTCAAACGTTCCAGTCCCAAAAAGCGGCTTGGGTGAAAGTCTCCAGTTCACCTAAAGAAGTATCAGTCAAACTGAACAAGTCTCAAGCGCAACAGTCTCTTCAAGCAGGTATCCAGCACGTGGGAGCGGCAAGGCAGTTTGGAGACTATGCTATCACAACAGCCAACACGGAGGCGATGCGTTCTGTAGGTGCCCGTCTTTTCGCGCAAGGATATTGGTTTAAGGTGCTCTACAGGGCCTATCCGGGAGATATTTGCGCTGACGGTGGCTGTCTCTCCGTGGTCTGGGGCGAGGTGCCCATTCTTCAAGGCGCAGCCTTTTCATTTGTAGCAGGGGCTCCCGACGCAAAAGATAAGTGGCAAAATGCCTGGGGAGGGATTGTCAAAGATCTAAAGCCTTCAGGAGTCTCAATTACCGGAGCCGGTATCACCAATGGCAAAAACGACACACAAAAAGTTCCCCCAGTAACCCAGACTTTTTTTGATACCTGTAAAACAGCTGGAGGACTTGTAGACGACACTGGCGGAGTAAAGATGGGTCTGCCAACAACAGAGGGTGGTTGGACATGCTGGGAACCAAAAAAACAATGCTGGCACTACTTGACCTACTCTGGCTGGTTTTTCAAAAATGGCGGTCCCCAACCCGAAGCCTGTCCCAAGATCGATCTTTCTAAATTTGCCATCGAAGGAGAAACCCTTGGTGGAACAGGCTCACCATTCACTCAAGCGCCTGCAAACAAAGAAGTACCTCAAAACAAAGAGGAATCTAAAACACAAATTAATCAACCTTCTGTATCTGTAGCGCCTGCAGCAACGTGGGATGGAGTATATCAGATAAACTTTGGTAATGAATCATGTTCAACGAGTGTCTCTGGCGGTTTCAACCAAACTACCATTACAGTAAGCAATAACAGAATTGTAAGTGATAGCACTGTGAGCTTAATTTCCTCAACGTCAATTGATGCAGAGGGTAAAACAGTTGAGGCGTATTCTTATTCAGGAGAAGGCTATACTGGGAGAGGAACAGAGACGTTAACATTCTCCCGTGGGGCAGACGGACAAATTACGGTAAGCTTGTCATATGTCGATCAAGCAACTGGCACTACTCAAGATAATAATCAAACCTGGACATGCTCTGGTACAGGTGCCGGCCAACGCAGCCGCTGACTGAAACTTAGCTCACTTACTTAAAAACCCCATCGTGCTCCCCTTAGTAGATATGTTCAGGAACCATGAAATAGAATTTGGTTTCAATCTACAAAACATTCAATCACTGTTTGAAAACTTACAAATTCAACCCCTTAACTCTTAGTGAACCCCGCTGGCGAGCTCCATGCCAGGTGGCACCGAATCTACCCTAGTTTATTAAATTCCTACGAAAAGCTAAAGAAACTCGGATTCACATACTCTGACGGCAAATTCTATCAAATTATTAAAGTAACTTCATTAAGCTTTGTAATTTCCTTTCTACTCTGCCTTTATTATTTTCCAAGTTTTCTCTCCTCCGAATACTCCTTCAATGATTACTTTTTGATAAGTAGTTAATTGTATGTTCATATTTACTACAAAACTTCGATCAAGTTGTTTTTTAATGTACTTGCCGATTTGATTTGCTTTTTGTTGAGTTGGGAAAATTAAAAGAAGGGTTGGGAATTCAATAGTCAGTCCCGGAATACGTTTTCCATCATTTTCCTCATGGCATTTGATGTATTGGTCAACTTTATATCTCATGGCATATCTTGGAACATGAGAATCAAAAAGTATTATGAAATATAAATCCGTGGTGATTTTATCCTCGGTCTCTACTATTTTCTCAACACTGGCATCGGGGATATACTCTTTGACATCATTAAAATCTCCACGGTAATGTCTGCTCCTTTGTGTTTCTATCCAATTCTCTGTTTTTGTCTCAAAGTCGTATGCCAGATTTTTATTCAGTTTCTCTGCATCTTTAAACTGAAGATAAATATCAAACATGGTAATGCAGTGATTAATAAAGGATTCTGATGCATGTTTATCTTCATAGAATTTTTTAAGGTACTTCAACTCTATTCCATCATCATGTCTCCACTCCATCCCCTCATATCTTGACCAAATAATTCCGTTATTATTCAGATAATAAATTGCTGGTTTGGTATTTTCTAAAAGCTTATGCGAGTAAATTCTTCCTAAATATTTTTTCTCTACTAAATCTTTAAGCCACTTATTAATCCTGCTGGGATCTTTATGCCCAAAGAGTTTTTGGATTTGTTTCCTGTTGATAAACCTAAATTTAAAAACAAGATATACGATTTCTTTTTGTTTCTCTTCAATATCTGGAAGTTTTCTATAATTCATATCGATTGTTATTCATTAAGTTTGTAATAGTCATAAGTAATTTAAAGTAGATAGTTTGAGTAGAGCAGTAGGACAATAAGTTAGGGCAGAAAATTAAAGGACAGGATACTAGAAAAAAGAGCAGATAAGTTATTAAATAGTTAGATTAGTGTATTAGGACAGAAGTAGATGGATTATATCAAAAGCCAGATCTTTCCGGAAGAAATGTTGCATCTCTTCCTTTTACTTTGTAAAAGGTAAAGACCCGAACTATCAATTACGTTTTCAAACCTAAAAGTAGTACAAACGGTAGCCACGACTAAAGTCCTAACCCGTTAGGACACTAGTCGTGCGTACGTAGGTACTATTGATTTGCCTCCCTTTATCGGCACTTTTATCTAAAATTCGTCTTGACAATCGACTACTAATCGACTATAATTCGACTATACCTATATATGCTTTACCCTCGATACACTATTACTAACCATCTTTTAGCAAATATAAAAAGGATCAGTTCTCTAGTAAATGAACTCAATAATAGGCGATTCCCTCATGTAGTTTTATTAGAATTAGAGAGATCTGCAAGAGAAGTTTCTTCATATGCTTCAACGAGCATTGAAGGCAACCCACTTCCTTTAACTGAAGTGAAAAAGATTCTTAAATCAAAACCCGCTCATATTCGAGACAGTGAAAAAGAAGTACTCAATTATAATCAGGCACTCCAAGATTTAAATAAGATGACTGATAAAGGAGAGGTTACACTCTCACTCAAGCTTATTTTAGATATTCAAAAACAAATTACAGAAGGATTGCTTCCTTCTTTTGAATCCGGAAAATTAAGAAAAAAACCTGTAGCTGTAAATGACCCAAGAACAAGACAAGCTGTATATTTACCACCTGAAGTACAAGAGGTAAAATCATTAATGGCAGATTTAATTTCATTCACAAACAAGAATAGGCACACTACAGATCCTCTTATTTTAGCGGGCATTTTCCATAAACAAATGGTTATTATTCATCCGTTTATGGACGGCAATGGAAGAACAACCAGACTTGTAACAAAAATGTTACTCGCCGCAATGGGCTTAAACACTTTTAATCTTTTCAGTTTTGAAAACTACTACAACAAGAATGTCACTAAATATTTTCAAACAGTTGGAGAATTTGGGAATTATTATAATTTAGTTGAAAAAATAGACTTCACCAATTGGCTTGAGTACTTTACTGAAGGACTTATTGATGAACTTTTAAGAGTTGAGAAGCTGCTTCCTAAACTTGCAGTAAGTCCGCAAACACAATTAAAACCATACCATTTGAAAATTATTGAACACATTCGAGAAAAAGGTTTTATTGCCGATCGAGAATATGCAAAAGTAGTTGATCGCGCTAAGGCAACGAGAATACAAGATTTTAAAAAGTTACGAGAACTAGGTTTGATTGAAAAAAGAGGGAAGGGAAAAGCTACCTACTATGTGTTAAAGGAAAGATAAACCTTATGAATAGTAGAAAAGATAAACAAAAGACAACAAACCTAAATTAAAACTTATTAAAAGAGAGGATGTATATGGAAGTACTCAAAACATTTCTATAGAACTTCAGCTGGCTAGAGGACTTAGAAACCTATTACCTGCAAACAAATTACTTGATGCCTTGACTATTATATATACAATGTATATACTCCATATGGAGCATATAAACATGAACACAGCAGTAATCAATATTAAAACTGAGCCCGAAACAAAAATGAGAGCACATAAAGTAGCCGAGGAAATAGGTGTTAGCCTAAGCGCACTTATAAATGCTTATCTCAAAGAACTAATAAAAACAAAAAAGGTCGAGTTCAACGCAGGTGAGGAACCGAGTGACTATCTACTCAAAGTCATTAAAAAAGCAGAGGAAAATTACAAAAAGGGAAATACGTCACCTGCATTTACTAATGCAAAGGATGCAATTAAATATTTAGAAGATCAAGGTATATGATCGTAAGATACGATCCCATCTTCTTAAAAAAACTTAAGAATGCAGACGTAAGAATTCGCAAGAGCTTCAAAAAGCAACTCGAAGGTTTCATAAAAGATCCAAATAGTCCGCAATTACACAATCATTCACTTCGTAACCAGTGGAAAGGACACCGAAGTATCAACGTTACTAATGACTGGCGTGCCGTTTACACAGAAAAAATAGAAGGGGTAAACAAAATCGCCTATTTTGTCGCCATTGGTACCCACAAAGAACTCTATAAATGAAGCTCCGCTGGCTAGACGAAGTCAGAACCTATTATAAAGCAATATTGTTGAATATGACTGTAAATTAAGCTTACTATAAGAATAAGGTATGAAAAAAATTGTGGTATTGACCCTTTTGATTGTTGGGCTAGCTTTCTTCTTCTGGCCAGGACATCCCCCTAACCAGTTCCTTATGGGTCTTATCTCAAAGTCTCCGCAACAAGGGAAAACAAGTGAAACAATAAGTAAAAATGGCTTGGATTCTCATCAAATACCTAGTTTTCTAAATTTCGAATTTGCTGGAGTTACCAAAGAGGATGAAAATAAAATCCGTGAAGGTATAAGAATTATGGATTTCTATTTAAACAATTGGTTTGGTCATAGTATTACCAATAAAGCCTCTTATAAAGTTGACTCTTCCAATCAAAACGGCGATAGTTTCGCCGATGGTCCAAACGGTGAGATAATTGTTTTTATACACACCCAGGATAAAACCTGGCAGATGATCAGACAGTTTACCTCCCAATACAATATGGATCTGCGGGGCAGACTTGCCGCCCATGAGTATATTCATCTCTACCAAGCAGATAATGGCTGTGGCAAAATATATAATCCTAACCAGCCAAGATTAAAATGGTTGATGGAGGGAGAAGCTGAATGGCTGTCATGGAAAGCGATGATGGATTCAGGCAACATACCCTCCTTTCTAGGACTGGAGCAGATGCTCTCTATTCCACTGCAAGGTGGAAATTTACTGCCGCTTAAGACGTATGAAAAAACAGCAGATATAGATGTTCAGCTTTATTCCTATTTTGCTCTGGCAACAAATTTTTTAATGAAAGATAGAGATATCAAGACGCTTGATAATTTCTGCGCTAATGTCGGTAAAGGACAGGAACCATCTGTTGCCTTTGAAAATGCCTTTGGCGTCCCGTTGGCAAAATTCTACTCTAATTTTGAAACATATCGCCAAAATCTTGGCAAATAAAAAAGAGTACCATGCTATATAAGCTCCCATTAGTAGATATGTTTAAGAACCGTGAGATAGAATTTGGTTTCAATCTACAAAACATTCAAGCATTGTTTGGAGCTTCCAAATTCAATCTCTTAATTTAAGATAAGCTCGCCAGATGGGACGATTTTCGAAGTCTATATCAGTCTTCCTCCGAAAAAGCTGCCAGAGGTTCCCTGTGGTGCCTCTTTTGGATCACAAACTTGGCCTTTGAATGCTCCACTGGCGGTGTTGCCGGAGACAGAACCTGAAAAACTAATACCACTGCCGCCGCCACCGACACTAAAGTTCATCTGACTGCCAGAATACAAACCAGATATACTGCCGCCCCCGGCGTCTGATTCAAAACTACCACTCAAAGTCCCGTTCGTGTCCACCAAATTCGCGGTCCATGCACCGCTTCCCCCATTGCAGGCTGCCGGAGCACTAATAGTGTACCTGCCAACCCATTTGCCGGAAATATTAGCAGTCTGCTTAATTGGTCCGCCTTTATCTTGTGGGGTCATCTGCCGCTCAGGCAGATTGTTATCTACTGGTGCAGGAGACGCTTGAGGGAAAGGATTTTTTGCAGGCGATGGTGACGGTGAAGGCGCGGGGCTTTTGAAATCAAATTTTGGAAAATGTCCGGTTGCAATTGTATAAACTCCAACAAAACCGCCGCCAACTATCAAGAGAGCAATTATTAATGGAATAATGAAAAACCCCGACTTAAATTTCAGCATCTAGTCTTTTTAAAGTTATTTCCAGAGTAATACCTCTAACCCAAAAAGTAAATCAGAAGCAAAATTTTGAGGCTAAGTTACTAGATCAAAATATATCAGCTCCGCGACCAGGATTCGAACCTGGAACCTGCCGATTAACAGTCGGACGCTCTACCGTTGAGCTATCGCGGATCGATTAACCTAAATCATTCCTTTCAAATACTTTCTTCCGAACCCAGTTTTTAAACTCTTTTCTCTAGCTATCGCCTTTTTTCTTGATAAACACGCTTCAAAATAAACTAATTCAAATGATCCCCTAGACTTCGTCGAATTTACTTTACCACTATTATGCTTGCTGAGCCGCAATCTTAAATTATCAGTCCATCCCGTATAAAGTTTTCCATCATTAAAACTTTTGAGTACATAAGTATAGAAAAATTTCTTCACTTATCACTGAGCTACCCGTCTGCAAAAGCTATCGCTTTAGCGATTGTGGGCAGGTCGCGGATCGGTAAATATCGAGCCCAATTTTAACACATCGGCAATAAATGTCTATGCTACAATTGCCCGAAAGACACGGCAATGAAGCGCTGGCTTAAAATTATCTTCTTCCTCATTATCGCCTTTAATCTAATTCTAGCCTCCTGGTATTTTCTGCACGGAGACCTTTATTTCCATTCGGACATCGCCCGCGATTTTATGCTGCTTCACGAACTGGAGACAAAGAAAATCATCTTAATTGGCGCCCGAACCGGCGCAGCCGGGGTATTTCATGGGCCACTCTGGTATTACATAATGTTCCCCATATATTTTTTAAGCCATGGAAACCCCGTTGCCGTAGGCTGGTTTTGGATATTTCTGGTGGTGACTTTCCTTTTTGGCAGTTTCCAAATTGCCAAAAGACTTTTCGATGAAAAAACGGCCTATCTATATACCCTTCTTGTCTCTACTTTTGTCATTTTTCAAACAAGGGCCTTAAGCCACCCCGATGGTACATGGCTAACCTCGCCATTATTTTTCTATTTATTTTGGAAATACATAAAAACACTTAAAGTTAAATATCTTGCCGCCTCGGTGATCCTTTCCGGTTTGATGATCCACTTCGAGCTGGTTGTCGGCATACCCCTATTTTTGATGTCGCTCGTCTTGGCATTATTTGTCCAGATAAAAAAACGCAAGCTCGCCCACGCACTCACCTTCTTTTTAATATTAATTCCCCTTTCAACATATATCATCTTCGATATTAGGCACGACTTCTTTCAGTTGAAAAGCCTAATCACTTATATAGCCGAAGGAAAACACGCCAGTGAAGGCCTTTTAAAAATTTTTAATAACAGGCTGGATTATATGACAACTACCGGAGCCCAATTTATCCAGCAAAATGAAGTCAACAAAATAATATTTGCTTTCTTTTTTATTGTTCTTATAAAGCACGTCATAAAGAGCAAATCACGGCCCATTTATGTAATGTTCCTTTATTTTTTTCTAGGGTTTTTCATCTTCAGCCTTTTAAGCCCTTACTCTCTCCTAAGGCATCATTTTCTGGCCTTTATACCGGTCGTTTTTATGATATTTGCCGCGCTAGCTGCTAGTAGATACGGAAAATTCCTGCTGCCCCTTTTGTTTCTCTCCTTGGTTTTTAACGAACTGGCAGCTGTAAACTTTGTAAAATCAAGCCAGGATTTTATCGGCAAAAGCAAAGATTCTTGGAAGCTTTTAAATAAAATTGGCAGTGACGTTTTTGAAAAAAGTCAAGGTGAGTTTGGCTATTTTGTTAATTCACCGGATCTTTTGGGCTACGCTCCCAAATACGCCATGATTTATGCCCAAAAAAACCATCCTGGCAAAAAAGCTTTTTATTTTACAAAGAAGCACATAACTTATGTTATCACAGCACCACTGCCAAGTAAGAGCCCTGTTGTATTGCCTGCGGAAGTGTGGCCGGGAAGCGCCATTAACCTTACCAACAATCCGGCATCGCAAGATACATATCCAAATGGTTATAAAATTTTCCGTTTCCAATTGTCGCAAGAAGATGCCGCCCAACCTTTTAATAAAGATCTGGATACCGGTCTTCTCTATAGGTAAACTCTGCTTTTACCCTTGGCACTTACCAAATATAATAGTAGAAAAACCAGCGACAAAACCGAAATCACAGCTCCCAATTTAAAAGAATCGCTGTCAAAATAAAATCTAACCGTATGCTCCCCTGCTGTCAATGGCACGGCGCGAAACGTATAGTCGGCCCGCATTATCTCGGTCAAATCTCCATCCACTTTGGCCTTCCAACCCGGATAAAAATTATCGGAAATAAATAAGAGTTTTGGCGCATCAGATTTTGTTCTAACAATAACCTCCTGCGACTTGTAACTTAACACCTCAACGCTTCCCGGCCCGGCTTGTGGACTAATCGGCGAATCGCGCTCCAGTACCAGACTTTCTCGAGCATTAAAATCATCAGCTAGCAGCCTTGTGATAATTTGCTCGTCTCCGCTGATTTTCTCGTAATTTGAAGCCAAAAAGACCCTCGATATTACATCTTGATTCTCAAAAACAACTAAACCTCTATCCCCGTAAACCTTTTTAAAATTAAATCCTTCCATCGTCTTTGCGTCACTTTCACCGGCAATTACCAGTCCAATACCCAAAAGATCAATTAATCTTCGACGGTTAGTATTTGCCAAAAGCTCATTAGCGTTTCCCAAACCGGCACCGGCATCGGCCCTGAAAATAAAATCGGCAAGCTTGCCGCCCTGCATAGCATAAGTAAACTCCCCATAGCGCTTGTTGTTCAAAGAATCGTAACCGTCGCTGGCGTATATGCCAAGCTGGCTGGCAAAATTACTCTGGATTGCTGCCTTGCCGACCCCCCAAGTTCGCCAAATACCCTGATTCTCCCTTATAAAAAGGAGTTCTGGGTTTTGGGGAAAGATATATTTCCTATCCGAAAACGAAAAATATTTTTGGGAAAAATAAAAAGTATGCAAAAAAGCAATTGTAATGATGAAAATAGCCGCCAGATTTTTAGGCATCTTTTTTACGTAGGAAAGCACGATTAAAATTCCCGTCAAAATAAAAACGGCCGCCGGCAGCAGCAAATTTCTGGAGCTTACCTGCCAGTTAATGGCCGAAAAAAAGCTTGCATGCTCAAAATAAGGAATTTTTGCAAACTTAAAGTGGAAAAGCCAAATGGCTGCGGCAAGATATGAAACCCCAATTACCCCAAGGGCCTTGATGATTTTACCATCACTGGATTTTTGCCAAGCATTAAATCCTAGAGCGGCTAAAATTGCAATACAAAACGCACTGATAAATAAAATCCTGTTGGGGATCGAAGTTGATAAGAACGGGATCGGCAATTTAAGAAACATCCGGGCCCCTAGGGAGTCCAAAGTTGTCAAAATCGAAACAATTCCGATACCCGTCAAAAATAAAACAAAGCGGTCCTTCCAATTTTTAGAAATGGCATATACGGCAAAAATTAATGCCGCCACTCCCGCAAACATTATTCCTTCGTAATATTGGGCCGCCCCTGGCCTAAAGAAGTTCCCTGTTGCCGGATGGCCGAAAAAATCCGGAGCCAAATATGTAATTAGCGATTCTTTTGGCAGCAAAAAACCGTAAAGCTGGTCTGTCAAGGCAATTTGTGCTCTGGCCGACCTGAAGTAAAGTTCCGCCGATGGCAAAAGCTGGATTGCGGCAATAAAAGCGCCGAAAATAAAGGCCAAAATTACAAAAAGGCTTTTTCTGGAAAAAATTTCCCTACCAAACCTTAAAAGAAAATACGAACCGGCAAAAATACAAAGGTAAATTGTCGTTTGCATGTATCCGCCAAGAAAAGATGCCGCCAGTCCCAAGGAAATCAAAGCCAAGAATTTTTTCTTACCCGACTCGCGAAACCGGTCAATCCCCAAAAGAATAAACGGCAACCAGACAATCGAGTGAGGCGACATAATAACCTCCTCACCCCACGTCAAAATAAATGGGCTAAAGCCAAAAGTTATCGCCCCAAATAGGCTTGCCAATTTTGTTAATTTTAAATTTCTAAGATAAAGAAAAGTAAAAAATGAGGCCAAAATCGTCGGCGTCAACCTCAAAAAGTGCCAGAAAACAATTTGGGACATTAAAAACCCGAAAATATTTAAAGGGTAAAAAACGGCGCTTTGGAAATCCGCCGCGTGCGGGTGGCCGGAAAACGCGTATGGGTTCCATAAAGGAAACTGGCCGCCTTTTATACTATCCAAAGTTACTTTATAGAAAGGAAAATAAATCCTCAGCTGGTCCCAGCCGCTATTTTTGAAAGGCAAATTCTCTCCCCACGGGCTGTAAAAAGATACCAGTAAATTCCCGTTCAAATTAACTTTCCCCAAAAATATCGGCCAGAACAGGAGAAGCGAAAGAAAAGTAAAAAATAAAAAAGTTGGCAGCAGGTTTTTAATTAATTTTTTCATCCCTACTATCCTACCAACTAATATCCAGTTGCTTAGAAAAGCGTGTAAATAAACGGGGCAACACCGGTTGCCTGGGCAAAGATTAAAAGCAGTCCAAAAACCAAAAGCACAACAACTAGCGGGATCAAAAACCAAAGCTTTGCCTTCCACAAAAATTGCAGGAGCTCTCCAGCTTCGCCACCTCTTGAAAAAAATCCCTTAAGAAAATTCACGGTCTTTGATATCTTCTTTCAATACAATATATCGTTCCAGCGCCAAAATATCCAGCCCTGATTTACTGAATGTGTTGAAGGCGTTTGCAGGGCTATTTACAATCGGCTCACCTTTTAAATTAAAGGAGGTATTTAAGAGAACATAAACACCCGTTTTTTCCCCAAATCTTTTGATCAAATTATAGTAACGGCTATTTTGTCTTGACGTAATTATCTGCAACCTTCCCGATCCGTCAATATGGGTTATTGCCGGAATTACCTTTCGTTTGTTCTTCTTAACCGGAAAAACTCCAAGCATAAAGTTAGTTAGATTTTGATGCTCCAGTTTCCCTAGTTCAAAGTAATTTTTTGCTTTTTCTGCCAAAACTACCGGTGCAAAAGGCCTGTAAGGTTCACGGAATTTAATTTTTGTGTTGACTATTTCTTTCATTTCCTCTCGTCTCGGGTCTGCCATAATCGATCTGGCCCCAAGTGCTCTCGGCCCCCACTCGGTACGTCCGTGGAAAAACCCAATTACCTTGCCACTAACAATCTCACCGGCCAGATAATCGCAAAGCTTTGCTTCCGAGGTAATTTTTCTGTATTTGATCCTCTTACTTTTTAAGAATTTCTCAATTTCCGCGTCTTTAAAATCCTCCCCGAAATAACAATTATCCTGCTGCCAGACTCTCTTTTTCCCCAAAATGGCATGGTACACGTAAAAGGCCGCCCCCATCGAGCCGCCGTCGTCCCCGGCCGCCGGCTGCACAAAAACCCGTTTAAATGGACCGCGCGCCAGAAGCAATCCGTTGGCAACGCTATTTAGCCCGACCCCACCGGCAATGCACAAGCTTTCCATTTTCGTTTTAACATGCACATAGCGGGCCAAAGCTAAAATTCTTTCTTCCGTGAAAGCTTGAATCGAAGCCGCGATATCAGCATACTTCTGGTTCAATTCACAAATCTCCTCATAGCCATCAGGTTTTTCTCCAAAATAAGAAGGATAACCGGAAGTCTTGGTGAAAAAATGTAAATCTTTGGGCCTCGGTTTGCCAAATAGCTTGACGAACTTTTGAGAATATGCCTTGTCAGTTGATTTATGGAAAGTAAAATAATCCATCTTGAGCCGATAAGACCCATCCCCAAAAGTCGTCACCAGTTTCCTAACACGGTCCAGATATTTTGGCTTGCCGTATGGCGCCATACCCATTACTTTGTATTCACCATCGTTAACCTCAAAACCCAAAAAGGCCGTAAAAACCGAATATAAAAGTCCCAGCGAGTGCGGAAACTTTATCTCCTCTTGAATTTTTATGTCGTTCCCTTCCCCAACACCCCAAGTTGTAGTTGTCCATTCACCCACCCCGTCAAAAGTCAAAATTGCCGCGCGGTCAAATCCTGAAGGGTAAAAAGCTGAAGCCGCATGCGAAATATGATGGGGCACAAACAATACTTTTTTGGGGTCTATTTTTAATTTGTCGACAAAAATGGATCTCACCCAGAGTTTATCGGTAAGCCAACTTACCATTGCTTTGGCAAAAAGCCTTGGCGCCGCCGGCCATGTTGCCAACGTCGATTTTAAAATTCTCTCAAACTTCCAGAAAGGCTTCTCGTAGTAAACAACCCAGTCTACGTCGCCAATCCTAATCCCTGCTTTTTTTAGACAAAATTCAATCGCCAAAGTTGGAAATTCGCTGTCATGTTTTTTGCGGCTGAATCGCTCCTCGGCAGAAGCCGCCACAACCTTGCCGTCTTTTAAAAGACAAGCCGCCGACTCATGATAAAAACACGAAACTCCGAGAATATACATTTAGAATTGCTTTCGGGCAGATTCAAGACTTTCTTTGGGATGATCCCATTTGCCAAAGTTAGATTTCATTCTCTTGGGTTTTATGTCCAGGGAATCGCCAAAAAATCTGCTGGCAAGCCCCAGCGGTGAAACTATCACAAAATAAAAGACGGTCAAAATAACCTGCGCCTGAAAATTACCAATAACGTGGGCAACTTTTAGCCACTTCTTCCAGATTAATTTCAAAAAATGCATGCGCATATTAAAACAGAAGCAACCAAATTAGAAAAGGGGCCGAAGGTCTTGAGTGAACGAAGTGAGCCGAAAGCCAAAGGTCCTGAGCGTAGTCGAAGGAAACTACTTAAAAGAAGCCCTAAGCCTTAAAGATGCCACAAAAAGCAGTATAAATCCTAAAATAAAAAGCGAGTCTGAAGCCGAAATGTTTTTGTAAATTTCCATATCTGGCACAAATCGGGAAAGCACAACTGCAAGCATAAAAGAAACCATCCCCAGAGCCATAAAAACCTGGCTTTCAGCAAGCCTCCCGCCGCGCAAAATGTAAGCGTTGTAAACAGCCGACAGCGAAACCAAAACCGCAATTACAAAAATAATAGTGGAACTGGAAATAAGAAACCCAAATGACATACAAAATCAGTGTGCCATACCTCTCCTCAAATTTCAAATCAGGCCATATCCAGATAATCACGCAGTTTCTTGGCCCGGGTGGGGTGCCGCAGTTTACGAATCGCCTTTGCTTCTATTTGTCTTATCCTCTCACGGGTTACACCAAATTCCTTACCAACTTCCTCAAGCGTCCTTTGCTTTCCATCCTCCAAACCAAACCGATACTCTAAAACTTTTGCCTCGCGTGGAGACAAGGTCCCCAAAACTTCGCGAATGTGGTCTTTCAAAAGCGCTTGGGTTGCCTGGTCTGTCGGCGAAGCCGAAGCATCTTGAATAAAATCTCCAAGTCGCGAATCTTCCTCTTCCCCAACCGGTGCCTCCAAGCTTGCCGGTTCCTGGGAAACTTTAATAATTTCCCGCACCTTTTCCACGCCGATTTCCATCTCCTTCGCCACTTCTTCCGGCGCCGGTTCCCTTCCTAACTCTTGCATCAAGCGCCTGGAAATCCGGTTGAATTTGTTAATCGTCTCCACCATATGAACCGGAATCCGAATCGTCCTCGCCTGATCGGCAATGGCCCTGGTTATTGCCTGCCTGATCCACCACGTTGCGTATGTCGAAAACTTATAACCGCGGGTCCAATCGTATTTTTCGACCGCCCGCATCAAACCGATATTACCTTCCTCAATCAAATCCAAAAGCGTCAACCCGCGGTTCACGTATTTCTTGGCAATGGAAACCACAAGCCTTAGATTTGCCGAAATTAAACGCTCGCGCGCCCGCTTGTCATTCTTCTCAACCCTTTTGGCAAGCATCACCTCATCCTCGTATGTCAGAAGCGAGATCCTGCCGATTTCCCGCAGATACATTCTCACCGGATCCGAAAGATAACCCTCCTCCAAACTCGATAGGCCTTCCAGTTCTTTCTCGAGTTCCGTGATCGGTTTCTCGGCGTCGGCAACATCGACTTCCGTGGTATCAAAAACGTCGATCCCTTCCTCCAAAAATTTGAAGTAGAGATCATCCACTTCATCGATATGATTTTCCGGTTGCGGAAAAATGGCCAGAATTTCTTCTTGAGTTACAAAACCTTGTTCCCGGCCGCGTTTGGTCAGTTTGCGGATTTCGGCGCGGGTATCGACAGTTGGCGCCTCGCGCGCGCTCAAATTCTCCTTGGGTTTTGACTTGCCGCTTGGGACGGCAATACTTGCTTTTTCCTTCTTAGCTGTTTTTGTAACGGGTTTTTTCATTTTTCCAGTTGTTCAAACTCTCTTCGCTGCGCCAAAAGTTCATCCAGCTTTTTTGTAAGCCTGCTAACTTCTTTGCTGTCTGATTTTTTCTGTGCCTCTTCTAAACTAACAGAAATCGCCATCTGCTGTCTTCTCAAAGAGGCGATTTTAATTTCTCTCGCCTTTTTGAAAGTCTCCTCTGCCCAAAGCTCTTTTTCAGAAAAAGCCGGACTAATGTTAACTAAATAAAGCTGATCGATAAAATCGCTAAGATCTTTCGGCAGAGCGGCTACCATGCCGGCCGGACTCTCCGACTTAGAGTTATTAATTATATCACGCATGGCCTTCCAGAACAGCCTTTGCACTTCTCCCGAAAAATCATCAGGGTCGATCATTTCAACAATGCGCGAGACCACTTTGTCGCCAGCCAAAAATAGCGCCAAAAAATAATCCTCCATTGTCGTATTCCTGCCCTCGACGCCAGACTCTGGACCCTTTGTCCCTTCCACATCTGTCACTTTCGCGCTCACTGCCTGCGCCACCAAACCGACATCCAGCCCTAAAATTTTGGCCAGCTTTTCTATGTAATGGGCCCGCACCAAATCGTCGGAAATTTTAGATAGAATTGGCAAAATTTCGCGGCCGATCTTTTTCTGGCCGTCGGCAGTCTTTGGATCAAACCGGCTTGCTGCCGAGTCGATAAGATAATCGTAAATATTAGAAGCTTTGGCAATTGCCGCGCCAAAACCTTGGGCGTCTTTTTGCGCAAACTCATCCGGGTCTTTGGCGCGTCCTAAATCTGCAACCCTAACCGTCACCCCTGCCATATCCAGAAGTTCAATTCCTCGTCTGGAAGCGCTGTCCCCGGCAACATCTGTGTCAAAACAAAGGACAACATTTTCGGCAAGTCTTGATAAGATCGCCGCCTGTTTATCCGTTAAAGCCGTACCTTTACTGGCAACCACGTTTTCCACTCCCGCCTGATGGGAAGATAAAACGTCAAACTCACCTTCAACCAGAACAGCCTCATTCTTGTCACGGATAGCGCTTCTTGCTATATCCAAACCAAACAAAAGCGCCCCCTTTTGGAAAATCGGCGTTTCCGAAGTGTTTACGTATTTAGCCTGCCCGACATTGCCTACGGCTGCAGTCGTTGGCGGGCGGGCTTCTTTGGCAGTTGGATCCAAAACCCTTCCCGAAAATCCCATCACTTGCCCGCGCGAATCGGCAATTGGAAAAATCAGGCGGTTCCGAAACCTGTCATAAAAAGACCTATCATTACCGCCTCTGGCAATCACCAGTCCCGACATCGCCGCATCCGCAACCGGAATTTTATGCTTTATAAAAAAATTAAAAAGCGTATCCCAGCTGTCCGGCGAATACCCTAGCCGATATTTTTCCCAAGTTTCTTTTTTAATGCCGCGGCCCGCCAGGTAATTCCTCGCCCGCTCGCCTGCCGGATGGTTAGAAAGTAGATGGCTGTAAAGTTTCGTAGTCAGCTTATTAATTTCGATAAGCTTATCGCGGACTCTCGATTTATCCGTCGGCTCAAATTGCTTCAGCTTGACCCCGGCGCGTTTTGCCAGCTCTTCCAACGCTTCCCTAAAATCCCAACCCTCAATCTTTTCAAGGAAAGTAAAAACGTCGCCGCCCTCACCGCAACCAAAACATTTCCAAACCTGCCGCTCCGGCGAAACCATAAAAGAAGGCGTCTTTTCCGAGTGGAACGGGCAAAGCCCGCCCAAATTCCTGCCCATTTTTTTCAAAGGGAGATAAGAAGAGATAACCTCAACCAAATCTACTTTACTCTTAACTTCCTCAACCTGATCCATCGCGCCCCGTATTCTACACTTTTTTAACTGCAGCGGAGAGGGAGGGATTCGAACCCTCGATAACCTTGCGGCTATACAAACTTTCCAGGTTTGCGCACTAGTCCACTATGCGACCTCTCCAATATCACTAATCTCTTAATCTAAACTCTTAACTCTTTCAAACGCCTTTTTCCAAAGTTCCTTTGTGTCCTTAAAAGTTAATTTTTCTTCTACCTCGTCCGGGTCAAGCCATTCCATCCCAGAAACTTCAAACGCCGTTGTTGCTTCACCCTGCTCCAAAAACTTCATCAGGAAAAACACTACAGTCTTTAAAACTTTTTGTTTATCTTCATAGTAAAAATATTCCGTCTGCCCGACTTTTTCGATAATCTGTGCCTTGACCCCGGTTTCTTCCTCTACCTCACGAACTGCCGCTTGCTCTTTAGATTCGCCAGTTTCTATATGACCCTTTGGAAAATCCCAACCCTTATGTTTGGAATGTTGCGTCACCAAAACTTTCCCGTCACGAACAACAATTCCCCCAGCACTAAAAATTCTCTTCATAAGAATTTCATATCAAATCCTCTTGATCTTCATATTTATTTTAGTTGCGATGCAGCGGAGACGAGAGGATTCGAACCCCTGGTGACATTGCTGCCACACTCGTTTTCGAAACGAGCCCATTCAACCACTCTGGCACGTCTCCACTTGGTGCGCCTGAGGTGACTCGAACACCTGACCTTTTGCTCCGCAAGCAAATGCTCTATCCAACTGAGCTACAGGCGCAAAGTTGCAGACGTAATTATATATCAGGAGAAATTTAATCTAAAGTAAATCTTCGCTGAAGCGTGTGTGACCACTTGTCCAGGAGCGTATGCACCGGCGCCTGGTGATAATGAAGATGCTTTTCCAAAATATCCAGAAGTGTCCTTTCCGAAATATTCGTTAAAATAATAATTAGTCGGCTCGGAAAATGCAAATTTGTCTGCACCAGAAGCATTCTTTCGTCCCCCCGCTTGTCAAACCAAAAAGAATCCAGATCTTCCCATAAAAATACTTTACCGCCGGAAATAATTCCCATGTTGTTTATCTTGTGCTCGATTATCTCCGGCGCGGCATTGGCCAGCACCAAAACCACAAAAACGACGGCGATAATCACTCCAACTAAGGCAAATTCCCCAAAGGCAATCGCCGCCAAAATGGCAACAAGCGCGTAAAGCGTAACCTTGGTGAAATATTTTTTAGATCTTTGTTTAAAAATATGGACAGGAGATTTCCAGGAAACGATGGTTTTGGCATCCACTGCCGCCTGCCTTTTGGCATCGAGCTCATCTTTGGAAATTACCCGGCCTTCGTGATGATCGACGTGAATTAAGTTTTTGTAGAATCTTGGCATATTTTAAATATATCATATGAACCATAACTTAAAGGCAGAAATGAGATATTTGAGACAAAAACTATTAAATCTTCTTGTAAATCTGTTAAAATTTTTATTAAAATTTCAAACTTATGTCCCTCATCGAACTCTTTAACCCGCAAACGCATCCGGTTTTCGTAACCGGAATGGCCACATTCTTCTTCGGTTTTGGCGCGGGCGCCCTTCTTCATCTATACCTTTTGGCTGTAAAATCACCACTTGTGGTAGAGCTTCGTGGTAGCCTAAACTTCAAATCATCTATCTTTGGAGACGGGATCCTGCTGCCAATTATAAATATGGTTGCAGTTTCATCACTAGTGCACCAACAAGATCTTGTTCACCAACCGCAATTTGTCATCGCGCTGGCGCTTGGTCTCGGGATAACAGCTTACTTTCACATCACGCAAGCAGTCCGCGGTCTCGTTAACTGGGCAATGCCCAAACCCTGGCGCTGGAACCTGCTGGGGTTCTGGCATGCCGCGTATATGCTATCAGTGTCAACACTGCTCAGCCTGTTCTATATCGTACTGCTCGTCGCAATCACCAAACACGAGGCAATGATTAGCAACGGTATCATCGTGACGCTGGGCCTCGTAGCGTTCTTTATGCTGCTGCAGCTTGATTATGAAACGGTAAGCTGGAGTTCTCTGATCCCCAAATGGCGATGATCAATCTCGTTTAGAGAGCGGAGAGGGTGGGATTCGAACCCACGGTGGCTTGCGCCACATTCGTTTTCAGGACGAACGCACTAGTCCGCTATGCGACCTCTCCAGGGGGCGGAGGGAGTGGGATTCGAACCCACGTGAGCCGGTTTAATGGCTCAGGAGGTTAGCAACCTCCCGCAATGGACCAACTATGCGACCCCTCCAAACTCAAACGTATTTTAACAGACTTAAACCCTTTTTGAAATTGACGTCAGCCCAATGCCACCGCCATTCCCCACACGCTTTTAGCTCCGGCCTTTTTCAAAACTTTGGTGCATTCTGCCATCGTCGCGCCGCTTGTGTAAACATCATCAACCAAAATAATATTTTTGTCTTTCAATTTAGATCCTGAATCGAGTTCAGGATGACGGGTGGAGAGGACGAACGCGTCCCGGATATTTTTCTTCCTCTCTTCCCTTGAGAGTCCTACTTGCGTCTTTGTCTCTATTTTTCTTACCAGAAAATCCCCGTATTTAACTTTGAATCTCTTCGCCAATGTCTTTGCTAAAATCTCACTCTGATTAAACCCTCGCCACCTTTTCCGTTTTATGTGAAGCGGCACGGGAACTAAAATCGAATTTTGTGGAAAATCGAATTTCCAAATTTGCCCGGCAACCAAATCAACCAAAATTCTCTCAATATCAAAAACCCATCTGTATTTAACTTTTTGGATGGCAACCCTAATTGGCCCTTTATATCGACAAGCTACAATCAACCCATCCAATTTATACTTTCCGCTGCACCCCGGATGCGTTTTGCCGCCAATCGCCTGCCTTTGGCAAACCGGGCAAACCGGCTTGTCTAAAAACTCAACTTTTTTGTAACAATTCTTGCAGATATAACTTCCAAACTTGCCGCAACCGACACATTTTTTGGGAAAAACCAAATCAAGAAACGAAAAAGGCATACTACTTTGATATCATAATAGCGCCATATGAGAATTTTTAATAAACGGGCTCGTCTTAAATATCACATTTTGGAAAAAGTCGAAGCCGGCATCGTCTTAACGGGGGCCGAAATCAAATCCATCCGTGCCGGCCGCGTGGATCTTTCTGAAAGCTTTGCCAAAATAAAAAACGGCGAAGTTTTTCTGGAAAATGCTCACATTAACCCTTGGATGGGGTCGCAAAAATTTTCCGATTCCCGCCGCGAACGCAAACTTCTTCTTCACGGAAAACAAATCTTAAACTGGCAGGGCAAAATCGCCGGCGGCCAACTAACAATCGCCCCAATTGCCATTTATATAAAAGGAAATCTGGCCAAAGTCGATCTGGCGCTGGTTAAATCCAAAGCCAAATACGACAAACGCGCCGCTTTAAAGAAAAAAGCCGTCAATCGCGACATCGAGCGCGAACTCCGCGGAGAAAAATAGTGTGGAGATGCCGAGTATTGGGCTCGGGTCCAGAGATTTCAAATCAAAAACATCTACAAGCATAGTTAATCTATAAAGTCTCGTTCAAATTTGTGGCCGATTAACAGGCTAAATTTAAACAAAGATCAAAGTTTCAACTTGTTATCTGATCGAAACAACAAATCTACTCCCGGCTAAGTTGTTGCCCCCTAAATCTCACCGAGTAAAGATTTAAAAGACAGGTACTAGCTTTGTTTTTTAGGCAAAAGCTGGAACCATTTGGTTAAACCCAAAAAGGGCGTCCCCAAATTGTGCAAGTTTATTCTTTGCACGTAATTTTGATTCAAAGACTACGCACTTTAGAATCATGTTCGGCTTGCAGTTTTTAATGTGCCATCCTGTCGAAACAATACATCCCCAGGAAACAGAATTCTATCAGAAATTAGCTTCGAAATCAACTCTACTTAATAGAAGCACTAATTACTTTGCCGTCAACTGCCACGTAAAGCGTTGACGCATCATCCGTCACCAAAATATCAGAAGCCTTTGCAAATTCGGGCGCTTGATACGCCTTTTTATAAGTCCCGTCTTTAGAAATAACCAAAAGCGCCGAATTAGTTTTGTCCAAAACATATAAATCCCCAAGAGTTGCATCCGTATAAATTGGCCCCAGCTCCCCAAGCTTCCCGGGAAGACCGCTAATTGTAAAATTTTCCCCATTACCTCTTGTAAATTTCAAAACCTTATCACCGCGTGTAACCCAGATAGACCCATCAATAGCAAATCTGGAAGAGGGCAAAAAGTCCGTCTTTGCCGTCAGATAATCCGTCTCCGGCGCGTATCCATCAACAACTGGCACAATCTTGGCAATCTTCCCAGTCGAAAGAACGTAAACGTTACCAAAAAATACTCCGATATCTTGCCCGCCACTAGAAACCTGAATCTTCGTGGGCGTCCCGCCCGCCAAATCTTGTCTAACGATTCCCGCACTGGTCAAAACAAAGGCTTTATTGTCAAAAACAACGCTACTCGTCCCGCCGCCCGCGCCTTTCACCTCACTAGCCGATTTAGAAGAAGGGTCAATACTAAACAATTTGTCGCCGCTTGCCGCAGCAATATTTTTGCCGGCAAAAGAAATTGCATTAACACCAGAAACACTAGCAACGTCGCTAAAGCTAATATTCGCTGTCACGTCCGTCTCTTTCAATTTAGCGGCAATATCACTTGCTAATTTCTTAGATCCTCCATCATCCTTATGAATAGCCTGCGCGCGAGCGACCTCATTTTGGGCATCGACAAAATCTCCCCGGGCGCGCGCACGGTTAAGCTCCAAAAGCGATATGCCTTCGCTGTACTTAGCATTTGCCGCTGCCATGTGATTTCCAAATTCCATATCTTTCGCTTTTTTCTGGTTTTGCCAAAGCGTAAAGACAACGGAAAGAGCCAAAACCAAAACCACCCCAATCACGATAAGCATCACATGCTGTCGCAACCTGGCAATTGCTCCCAAATCTCCTCGCCTCAAACGCTTAAGCTCCCTCAAAAGTCCTGCGCCAAACCCTTTCAGCCTTCCGCCCATCGCCCCCTCAGCTTTTGTCTCCTCATCCAAAATCTGCAAGCTTTCCGTTTCTTCCGCCACCACGCTTGGCACTTCTTCCTCACTACTTTCAGCCTCCCCCTCCGCACCTTTCAAACAAATAAAAACTGCACCGATTGCGCCTGCTCCTTCGGCAGCCGTTATGTCAGTCGCCAAACCGTCGACCAGCTCTCCATAATCGATATCTACATTTTGCAAAAACCCGCTTGCGTCAAAATTCTCCAGGAATTTTACGGTGGCAATTAAATAAAGCTGGCCCCCGCGCGCAGGCCCTGAACCTTCCTCAAAGGTAATCTCATCGGATTTCGGCGGGTCAAATACCAAAATCTTTACCAAGTCCCCAAACCTTACAATGTAGCAGGCATCTTTGAAGAAAAAGGCGAAAACAAAACTCATCTGGTAGTCTTGCCCCGCCAGATATTTGCTAGCCGCTTCCTTGGCGTTTTCCAAAGTCTCCAGAATTCCTTCTTCTGAAATCTCTAATTTTTTCGGAAAGAATTCAAAAACGTCACGGCTGGCAGCGGCAATCACCTCGCCATCACCGCCTTGCGCCAAAATACAGCCGGCCAGCGTTCCTAAATCCCCACTGGTCAGATTTACCTTTTTGTTAAAAACAGCACAATAATAATTGCCAGTTGGGGTACCGGCAATTTTTTCAATCAAAAGGGCAGTCTCGCTCATTTTTCTGATATCTTAAAAAACTCCAATCACGCTAAATAAAAGCGCCAGAGAAGTACCGATTTGCAAAATGGCGATAAATTTTAAAAATGGGGAAATGGCGCTTGGCAGTGCTTTTGCCATCAGCTGGGTCTGCCTGAAAATTACCAGGCCAAAAATTACATAAAAAACCGCAAAAAGGATAGCAAATGCCTTTAATGCAAAACCAAATCCTAAAAGATTCGGGATGTTAAAAATTTCGCTACTTATTGGCATCGCCGCTTGCCTCCTCTTCTTCCCCTCGCACCTGCTCTAAAATCTTTTGAGCAACCAAATCCGGGTTTGGCACCCGCCGAAAATTAAATTCCGGAGTCGTTCCCGCTGTTTGCACAAAAACGTCACCAAAGTTAAAAAGGGTTCCGAAAAAACCGCGCGTTTTAGGTGAAATGTCTTCAATATGGTCCAGGGTTGCAAAGGCAATCTCTTTATTCAAAACCCCCCGGAAATCAAAATCGACAATTCGTTCATTTGTCAGAATATAAATATCAAAATACCAAAATAAAAACCGGTAAAAAGCATAAGCAAAAACCACCAGGTACCAGAAAATACTCAGTAAAAAGCTTTGCCCACTCGTAAGGAAAGTGATTTCTAAATTAAAAGCCAAAAGAAAACTGTTTAAAATTATCGGCACCAGAATTAGAAAAATCGTCACCAGGATTGCTGGAATTAAAGTTGCCACGTGCGGACGAAGCAAAAGTAGGATCTGCTCGCCCTCTTCCTGGCTTTCAAAGGTAATACCAACAGGCTTTGTGGCAAATGTCGCCAGCGGATTTTTTGTTTGGGGTTCGTCAAGGTCCATGGATTAGATTAATTATATCAGGGCGGCGTTTATACGCAGCCATGATATATCAGCCGTCGCCGTCTCACTTCCGCTCCATATTGAATAAAGGTGACCTTATTGAAATATAGCCAGGCGCCCTTAAATTAAATATCGTCTTAAAATCAGATCCAGATATCGGGTCGAGAGAACGATTAGTAGAAAAACTCACACTAGCAGTTTTCCCGTCCTCGCTATAAGAAACACTAAACGAAGAAACCGCAGTTACCGCACCGCCCGCCTTGCTATTTGCCAAATCACGAAGCTCACTCATCGAATACGGATTCCCACCCCAACAACCAGTCGTCACTGGTGTAATTCTTCCCCCGTCCACCCCGCCTTTACCCTGCACCAAATAGGCATTCAAAATGTCCGCCATTTCCTCGCCAGTCAGCCATGGACTGTTTTTCCCGCAGCTATTGGACCCAATATAATAAGTTTGCGTGTACCAGCCTTTATAAAACCAGGGGCTACTCGCTATCTTTTCGTAAGCATCTGTTGGCCAGCCGCCGCGAGAGCCATCTTTAGTATCCCAGCCGGAATTATTCAAATATCCTCCTGTAGTCGAAGAATACTGGGCATTTGGCCCGCCTTCCAAAACCCAGCCGCGGGTTGCCGCCACCGCCTGCTTCCAGCGATCAGGTTTATCCGCATCCTTGTAAACCTGGCATGATTCTGTCGGACAAATCGTTCCCCCTTGCCTTATCGCGTAAGTTCTTGCCGCCACCGCCTGTGCTTTCAAGGCTTCCATTGACCAATCCGAAGGCATTTCATAAATCCTGTTCATATACTTGTCTTCAAACGGCATTGATCCGTAACCGATAACGTTAATTGTTGCCGGTTCACTGTAGTTTTTATTGAGATTTGCCCCAGGAAAGTAATGGGCAAGTATATCTTCTGCTTTTTGGTTCGCGTCAGCCCTACCTTTTGCCCCGTACTGACTCATCCCGTTTCGATGAGAATATGCCCCAAACGAAAATCCGCCAAAGGCCGGCGAAAAACCAGGGTTAAACGAAGGCGAAGCGTTCGGATCATCAGGCAGCGGCACATCGCCAACCGAAGTCGTAAACGTACCGCTTTTGGCGCTGATAATTTCCTGCTGTCGGGCGGTCAAAGCCGCAATCTTGCCCTCAAGCTGGCTTTGAAAAGATTTTGCCTTGGCAATTTCGCCTTTGAAGAATTGGTCCTGTTGCGAAACTTGTGCCGACAGTGCCGCCAGACTTTTCTTTTCCGCGGCCAGTTTGGCAATCTTTCCCGAAATATCCGCAATTATATTTTTATCTTCGCGGGAGGTCCCTTGCTGCAAAGCGACATTTTTCAAAGCTTCCGTCGCGCCCCCCGAAGAAAACAAGGTCAGAAGCGGAATATCGACAAAACTGCCGATGTAAAAAGAACGCACCGTCGCCGCCAGTATTTTTCTCTGCGTCGCCAAAGCCGCCTCGCTTCTGGCCAAGTCTGCCTGTAGCTGGGCAAGCCTGGCATGGATCGAATTAAGCTGCACCTCAAGACCCTTAACCTGGCTTTCCAAAGGTGTCGTCGCGTTTTTGGAAAGGTCCAGCTGATGCTGCAAATCGCCAATCTGCTTTTGCAAATCCTGTATCTCATCAGCACTCGTGGTTCTGGCAAATAAAAAAGCAGAAGTCAAAATGGTAATTAAAAACAGGGCAAGGACTTTTCTCATGGGGTAAAAACTTTAACTCATTATATCAGCGTAACTCCATTATCAGAAATTTCTTTGCAGCAATCTCTTGCCAATGCTAAACTAAAAATAGCTATGATAGCTCTACGTAAAGGTTTCGCAAAAATCTTATCATCAATTTTTACTTTAATACTTGCAATCGGCTTCTTTGCACCTCGACCGGTGTTTGCCGCAGATTGTTCATATACTGTAAGTACAACCTCACTCAACACCAACTCGGGACTAACCGTAACGGTAAAAAATGCAAATACAAATGGTAAATACGATGTACAAATTCTAAATCAAAGTAACCAAAAAAACGGTTCACTCGATACCAATGTTCTATCACCGAATAAGGATGGGAATTTAACTTTTAACTTAACTCTTTCAGATGCCCAAAGAAAATTCCAAGCTGGACCTGCCACCCTAAGAGTCATTGATGTTTCTGGGAATACCGCCGGGAAGTGCGTTTATGATGGCACTAAAGACGATAAAGTAACTATAAACGTCACAACAAGCCCTGTATTTACAGCAAAAGGATGTCCCCAATTTGTTTCATATGAACCCAACCCGATAGATAAAAACACAAATATTACGGCAACCTTTGCACCAATAACCGGTTCGGATCCTTTAACAACAAATCCAGCATCGTATGGAATACAGATCAATAATCAAATGGGCAACTTCATTAGATTGTCTAACGATTGGAAGGCCCAAGTGGGCCAATTCGACAAAAACCCGCTACTAAGATTATATTATGCCCCCAATACACTCCCAGCATCAGAACCTACTGTCTGCTACGATTTACCATCCAATATTTTTACATTTGCTCCAGGAGAAAACCCTTGCAAAATCGACCCTGTGGATGGCAAACTGAAATGCCCTACCGCTCTTGGCAATATTCCCACCAATCCGACAGATTTTGTATCAAAAATTCTCCAAATCGCCACCGGGCTTGCCGGCGGCATTGCTTTAATTTTTATGGTCATCGGCTCAATTAAAGTCTTAACTTCCTCCGGCGACCAGCAAAAATTGACCGGCGGCAAAGATATGATAGTCGCCGCTGTCTCCGGCCTTTTGTTTTTAATTCTTTCCGTCCTGATCCTAAGATTCATCGGAACCAGTATTTTGGGAGGAATTCCGGGTCTTCAATGAAAAAATTGATAACAATTATTATTTCGTCTTTCCTTTTATTAAAAATCTCGCCAACTCCAACTTTGGCAAGCTGCGATAATTTCACCGATTGTCTCCAAGGCATCGGCGTTCCCGGTGTCGTAGACACCAAATTTGCGCCAACCGGTTCCGGGACTTTTGTCAGCACACTAGTCGGGCTTATTATCCCTATCGCCCTTGGTATTGGCGGCATGTTGACGGTTGTTTTTATAATCATCTCCGGCATCCAGTTTATAACCTCCGGCGGCGACCCCAAAGGCGCAGCCGCTGCCAAAGACCGGCTTGTCTACGCCATCATTGGCTTTATCGTCCTTGCCCTTGCCTTTGCCGTTTTGCA
>Ga0209515_10002056_pt1 | contig 31822 bp, 34 predicted proteins | sample Subgroupgradi54m_FD_187454 | JGI IMG/M metagenome (GOLD analysis project Ga0209515, IMG submission 187454) | Subsurface groundwater microbial communities from S. Glens Falls, New York, USA - GMW60B uncontaminated upgradient, 5.4 m (SPAdes)... ... | reverse complement strand
GTGCCAAAGCGGGAGCCGATCGTTTCCACCGGGAGTCGTAGGAGGTGGACCAGCGCGGTGACGATCAGGATGGCGACGAGCGAACCCGGAATACGGCGATTCAGACGCGGCCAGATCAAGAGGAGGGCGAGCGACAGCACCGAGAGCATCAGCGTCGTGAGATCGAACGCCTCTAAGGTCTTCGCGTAGAGAGAGCATTTCTCCAGGAAGTCGGCCGGAAGCGGCCCCGTCGGGAGTCCGAGAAAATCCTTGATCTGAGAGACGGCGATCACCACCGCGATCCCAGCGGTGAATCCCACGGTGAGGGGATAGGGGATCAGCTTGATGAGCGTCCCCAGCCGGGCTAACCCCATCAAGATGAGGATGAGGCCCGCGAGGAAGGTGCAGAGGATCAGCCCGTTCAGCCCGTACTGGTGGACGATGCGATAGACCAGGATGACGAACGCCCCGGTCGGCCCGCCGATCTGCACGCGGGATCCGCCCAGGGCTGAAATGAGGAAGCCGGCGACAATCGCGGTCGTTAACCCCCGGTCTGGGGTGACGCCGGAGGCGATCGCGAAAGCGATGGCCAGCGGCAGGGCCACGATCCCGACGATGACGCCGCCGGAGAGGTCACCCCAGAAGAGGCGCAGGGAATACGAGCGCGCCGTGGACCAGAGCTTTGGTACAAAGAGGGGTTGTTGGGTTGACAGATTGGTCACGGAAGACGGCCCCGAGCGAAACCATCACGGTAGCACGTTTTTCGAGTGGGCGGAAGGGGATTTTCGAGCGTATAATGATGATTATGGATACCCATGAAAGTACCAGTACGTTCGATGAGCTTCACCTGCATCCCAATTTGCTGAAGGGAATCCACGATCTCGGATTCCTCCGCCCCACCCCCATCCAGGCGCAGGCCATTCCACATGTGTTGGCCGGCCGGGATCTGATCGGCTGCGCGCAGACCGGCACGGGGAAAACCGCCGCATTCGTCCTCCCGATCCTCCACCGGTTGCTGGAGTCGAAGAAGAGCGGCAAGCACGTGCGAGCCCTGTTTATGGCCCCCACCCGCGAGCTGGCCCTGCAATCCATGGACCACCTCAAATCCCTCTCGCGCTATGTCCACTTGAAGGGAGAGGCGATTTTCGGCGGGGTGCCGATGAATCCACAGATCAACGCCCTCGCGCGCGGGGTGGATATCATCTCAGCCACCCCCGGGCGGCTCCTCGACCACATCTACTCCGGGCGGATTGATTTCGTGGATTTGGAAGTGCTGGTGCTCGACGAGGCGGACCGGATGCTCGACATGGGCTTCCTGCCGGACATCCGGAAGATCCTGCGGCTGCTGCCGACGAAGCGCCAGACGCTGATGTTCTCCGCCACGATGCCCCCGCCGATCCTCGCCCTGGTGCACGAGTTCCTCCACCAGCCGGTCACCGTGCAGATTGGCCAGCGGTCCTCGGCGGCGGTCGGGATCCGCCACGCCGTCTATCCGGTCCCACGCCATCTGAAAACCGAGCTCCTGGCGGAGCTCCTGCGCGGGGAGGCGATGACCTCGGTGCTGGTCTTCGCCCGCACGAAGCGGTCGGCAGATCGTCTGGCCCACGAGCTGGCGCGCCGGGGGACCCGGGTGTCGGTGCTGCACGGCGACCGCAGCCAGGGACAGCGGTTATCGGCGCTGGAGCAGTTCCGCCGTGGGGCCACGCAGGTGATGGTGGCGACGGACATTGCGGCGCGCGGCATTGACATTGATGAGATCAGTCATGTGATCAATTATGATGTGCCCAACAACCCCGAGGATTATGTCCACCGCATCGGCCGCACCGCGCGGGCCGAGGCGACCGGGGATGCCTTCACGTTGGTGGATCGGGAGGAGGAGCCGCTCGTCCGCGACATCGAGCAGGCGATGCACAAGCCCCTCCCGCGTGTGACGCTGCCCCACTTCGACTACAAGCGGCCGGGCGGCGGCCCGTCGTCTCACGCCCCCCACGCCCCGCGCCGGTTCCACGGCGGCGGACATGGCGGCGGCCACCGCCGCGGAGGCCGAGGACGGTAGGGTCTCACGTCATGGGGAGATGGCTCTCGTTGGCGGCGGGCGGCCTGACGGGGACCTTCGCCCGCTACGTCCTGGCCGGCTGGGTCTATGGGGTGGCCGGGGCGGGATTCCCGTACGGCACCTTGGTGGTGAATCTCCTGGGTTGCTTCCTCATCGGATTCCTGGCCGCGCTCGCGGAGGCGCGTGCGCTCCTTCCTCCCAACGCCCGCGTGCTGCTGATGGCCGGATTTTGTGGGGCATTCACGACCTTTTCCACCTTCATGTTGGAAACCGGCACGCTGATCAAAGGGGGCGAGATGATGAAGGCGCTCCTCAATATCGTCCTGAGCGTGGTCGTGGGATTTGTGGTGTTTCGGCTCGGCGGGCTCGTCGCCGAGCTCCTGTAACACGGGGGGAGCATGCCCACCATTCCAAGAGATGGGAAGCTGTTGCGGATCTTCGTCGGGGAGCAGGACCGGTGGCAGGGCCAGCCGCTCTACGAGGCGATCGTCCAGCTCGCCCGGCGAGAGGAGCTCGCGGGGGCGACCTGCGTGAAAGGATTTCTGGGGTTTGGGGCGAAGAGTCACCTGCACACCGTCAAGCTGCTCCGGCTGTCGGAGGATCTGCCCATCATCATCGAGATTGTGGACAGCGAGGAGAAAATCCAGCAGTTCCTGCTGCAGTTGGACCCGATGATTTCCGATGGGTTGGTGACGCTTGAGAAGGCCGAGGTGCTCCTCTACCGGGCGCATCAGGCGGGACCGGCGAGTGGGTAGTCGCAGCCGTCGGCTGCGACGAGGGCTGGCGGCAGGCTGTGTGATCGCCGCCGTGTGGGGCATGGGAGGCAACGCGCTGATGGCCCAGGCAGGGACGACCAAGATCGCGACGTTCGGGGCGGGCTGTTTCTGGGGCGTGGAGAAGATCTTCGCGAAGATCCCCGGGGTCGTGGGGACGTCCGTCGGCTACGCGGGGGGCTTCGTCGGCCATCCGACCTATGAGGCGGTCTGCACCGGCCGGACGGGGCACGCCGAGGCGGTCGAGGTGCGCTACGATCCGGCCCGCGTGCGATACGAAGCGCTCCTGATCACCTTCTGGGAGTGGCATGACCCCACCACACCGAATCGCCAAGGACCCGATGTGGGGACGCAGTATCGCTCCGTGATCTTCACGCACGATGCGGAGCAGGCGGCGCTCGCCACGGAATCCAAGGCCCTGCTCGAGGCGGCCCACGTCTTCAATCGCCCGATTGTCACAGAGATCGTGCCGGCGGGAGAGTTCTGCCGGGCCGAGGAGTATCACCAGCAATATCTCGTGAAAAATCCCGGCGGCTACTGCTCCCACCACCTCCAGCCGCAGTCACTCAAGATCCGCCAGGTATTGGAAGGCCGGTGGGGTCGCCGGCCCCCCTCCTCGGGACCATAACCCTCTTATGGCCCGCGCCCGCTCTCCCCTCGTCGTCATCTTTCTGACGGTATTCATTGACCTCGTCGGCTTTGGGATCGTGATCCCGGTCCTGCCGCTCTACGCGGAGCGGTTTGGGGCCTCGCCGTTGGTGATCGGCTGTCTCCTGGGCATCTACTCGCTCATGCAGCTCGTCTGCGCCCCGCTCTTGGGCCAGCTCTCCGACCGGATCGGCCGCCGGCCAGTGCTCCTCGTGAGTCTCCTGGGCACGGCGGCCGGGTTCTTCCTGATGGGGGTGGCGCACACGCTCACCCTGCTGTTTGTGGCGCGGATCATTGACGGGGTGACCGGGGGGAATATCTCGACGGCGCTGGCCTACATCGCCGATGTGACCCCGCCGGAGCATCGCTCGCGCGGGATGGGGATTGTGGGGGCGGCGTTTGGGCTCGGATTTGTGGTGGGGCCGGCCCTCGGCGGACTGATGAGCCATATCTCGCTCGGGGCGCCATTCCTGTGCGCCGGGGCGCTGGCGACCGCCAACGCGGTGGCCCTCTGGTTCTTCCTCCCGGAGAGTCTGCCGCCGGAGCGGCGACATCAGGCCCACCAGCGTCCCTCGGTCTGGGCCATCTTCCGCGAGGGAGACCGTCGGGCCCTGACCCTGACGCTGGCCACCTATTTCTTCACGACCGTCGCGTTCTCCCTCTTGACGGCGACGTATCCACTCTTCACCGAGCGGCGGTTCGGGTTTGGGGCCATCCAGAATGGCTACATCTTTGCCTGCCAGGGGCTGCTCGGGGCGATCATCCAAGGGGGGCTCCTGGGATGGCTCGTGAAACAGTCCGGCGAGCGCCCGCTCACCATCGTCGGACTCGCCCTGCTGACCTCGGGGCTGTTCCTCCTGCCGATGAGCGTCACCACGGCGGTCTTGTTCGCCACCACGGCGGCGGTGGCGGTCGGTCACGGCCTCGTGGCCTCCACGCTGAACGGCCTGGCCTCCAAGGCGGTGCCGGGGGCGGCGCAGGGCCGGGTCCTGGGGCTTATGCAGTCGGCCGCCAGCGGGGCCCGCATCGTCGGGCCGGTGCTGGGAGGGTGGCTGCTCGGGCAGGACACGACGCGGGTGGCGGAGACGTTTGGCCGGACGCCGTACTGGACGGGCGGCGCGATCGTGGCGATGGCCGTCCTGCTCGCGCTGGCCCTCTAGCCGATGATCAAACTCCTTGGATTGGTCGCCTCCATCACGCTGCCATTATGGAACATCCCCCTGATCTTGAAGATTCGTCAGCGGCGGTCCTCACGCGATATCAGTCTGGCGTGGGCGATCGGCGTCTTCGTCTGCCTGATCGGCATGCTGCCTGCCGGGCTGATCTCCCACGACCCTGTCTTTCGCGCCTTTACCATCACAAACTTTTTGCTCTTCAGCGCAGTCGTGGTCTACGTCCTGCGGTATCGCGCGTGACTCGGGCCCGCGCGCGCTGGGCGGCGGCGCTCGGCCTTCTCCTCGTGATCAACACTCTGTCCGGGGACCGGCTCTGCTGGGCGGCGCCGGCCACCTCCTCGGACACCACCGTGCCCCCGTTTGCCGTGGTCGAGTTGTTCACCTCGGAAGGGTGCGCGAGCTGCCCGTCGGCTGACTGGTTACTGGGACGGATCCTCGCCGAAGCCCTCCGGCGCCACGAACGGCTCTTTCCCCTCGCGTTCCACGTGGACTACTGGAATAGTCACGGGTGGACTGATCCGTTCAGCGATCCCCAATCCACGCGTCGCCAGCAGGCATACGCCCAGATCTTTCCTGCGCGAGGGGTGTACACGCCTCAGATGGTCGTTAATGGAACCGTCGAGTTCGTCGGGTCTGATTGGTGGAAGGCCCGTGCGGTGTTGACGAAAGCAATGGAGACGCCAGGACGTGTGGCGGTCACGGTGCACGTCAAGAAGCTGACCGCGGGCGCGCCACTGCAGATCCATTACGAAATTCCGGCGGCGCCAGCCGGCGCGGTGCTGCATCTCGCGCTCGTCGAGCGCGGACTGGTCCAGCAGGTGGTGCGCGGAGAGAATGCCGGCCGCCTGCTCCATCACGAGAATGTCGTGCGATTGTTCGAGACGGTGCCATTGTCAAAAGGGGGGAGCGGCGAGGTGACGTTGTTCGTCCCTGCGGGCGTGACGCTGGCCCGCACCGCCGTGATCGGCTATGTGCAAGATCCCAAGACACTCGTCATTTTGGGAGCGGATGGTGTGGATGTGGTTCCGGCGGCCTGATTGCACCCGCTGACGCTTCCTGTTTGACCGGTGCTGACGGACCCCTGATAATAGAGGCCAGGGACTCTCACATGCCATTCGTTGGAATCGTACTCCTTGCGATCGTTGCAGGGTTCGTTGGGGCCGTCAGCGGGATGGGGGGTGGCGTCATCATTATCCCGCTCCTCACGGCGTTCGGCGTCGATATCAAGGAGGCCATTGCGGCCAGCGCCCTCGCCCTCATCGCCATCTCCAGCAGCGCGACGCCCGGCTACGTCCGTCGGCATATTCCCAATTTCAACGTGAGCGCGTTTCTCGAGCTGTTCGCCGTGGTGGGCGCGTTCCTCGGGGCCGTCACGATCGTCGCGGTGGGACGTCATCTCCTGTTCTTCCTCTGCGGAGCCGTTCTGATGGCCTCTTGGGTGGTCCTCCGGCAACGACCACCCGTCACGCACCCTCCCGCCGTTCCCCCGGATGCGTTCTCCCAATGGGTGGGACTGGACGGGTGCTACTATGATCACGCGGAAAGCCGGGCCATCGAGTATGCCGGAAGCCACGCAGCCCTCGGGGGCGCGTTGATGTTTGGGGCGGGCTTATTAACGGGGGCCCTGGGCACTGGGGCCAGCGCGCTCACCGTCTTGGTCCATGAGGGGGTGTTGAAGCTCCCCACCAAGGTGTCTGTGACCACCAGCACCCTGATCGTCGGACTTGTCGCTCTGGCCGGGGCGGAGGTGTATTTGGAAGCTGGACTCTTGAATCCATCCCTGATCGCTCCGGTGATGCTCGGGGTGCCGGTCGGTGCGATGCTTGGGGCGAAACTCCTGCTACGTTTTCAGAGCGGCCTCGCCCGCCGTATCTTGCTGAGCACGCTGATGATTCTGGGGGTGGAGATGATTTTGCACGGTTTCTTGAGCAGATCATGACACGAGACGTTCGACGAGCGTTGTGGGTGGCCAGCTTCGATATGGAGTCCCTCATCAGTCTCATTCTCCAGGGAGGTGTCCTCTTGAGCACCGGGTTGGTGGCGGCCAGCTTCGCCGTGTCATGGATGCTCCGGCTCCCTCCGGCTCCCTCGGAGAACCTTCATGCCCGCTCCCTCACGGCGCTCGTCATCCTGCAGGGCCTGCCGTTGGCCGAGTCGCCAGCCTCATGGCCTCGCCTACTGTTGATCCTCGGCGTCGCCGTGCTGATGCTCACCCCCTACACGCGAGTGTTGGTCACGACCCTGTACTTTGCCGCAGTGCATCGCAGCTGGAAACATCTGGCATTCACAGGGATCGTCCTGATCCTCGCGACGCTCGCCGTGTTGACCGATTGGCTGTAGCGCGATGCGCATCCTGCATATCACCTCCCACCTTGAGATTGGGGGGATCACACGATACATCGTCTCCCTGTCTGAACGTCTCATCGCCCGTGGTCATCGCGTCGTCGTGGCGTCGGCTGGTGGGAGCGTGGAGGCCCGTGCCACGGCGTTAGGGGTGACACATTGGTCCGTCCCCTTCCGGACGAGTGCGGAGTTTTCGCCCCAGGTGCTGTGGGGGACGTCGGAGGTGGCCCGGCGCCTGCGGGAGGATCCGGCGGATGTCATTCATGCCCACACCCGGGTCGGCCAGGTCGCTGCCGAGCTCCTGGCGAGACGCTTGGGGATCCCCGTGGTGACGACGTGGCATGGGATTTATCGGCCCAATGTCGGCCGATGGCTCTGGCCCTGTTTTGGAAATCTGACCATGGCCATCAGCGATCCGGTCTATCAAAACCTCCGACGAGATTTTCACGTACCGTCATCACGCATTCGTCGTATCTACAATGGGATTGACCCTCAGCAGTACGCGGTTCCCCCGACCTCGTCGCTCCTGCAGGCGTTCCGCGAGCGTTGGGGACTCCCGGTGGATTGCCCCATCGTGGGCGCGGTGGGCCGGCTGGCCTCCGGGAAGGTGAAGGGGTTTGATACGCTCCTCGTGGCGGCGTACCTCTTGCAGGACCTCATTCCCGAGGTGCATTTCCTCATTGTGGGCGATGGCCCGCGGTATCCGTTCTTGAAAGACGTGGCGAGACGGCTGCAGGTTCAATCACGCGTGCATTTTGTGGGAGCCGCTGAGGATGCACGAGTGCCACTCGCAGTCATGGATCTGTTTGTGTTCTCCTCGCGGTGGCCGGAGGCGTTTGGCCTGACGTTGGTGGAGGCCATGGCAGCCGGGAAACCGGTCGTCGCCACGCAGGTGGGGGCGGTGCCAGAAATCGTCCGCCACGGCGTGGAGGGATGGCTCGTTCCCCCCAACGACCCTCGCGCGATGGCCGACGGGATTGCGCGACTCCTCCAGGATCGTCCGATGGCGACCCGGATGGGCCAGGCCGCCCAAGTGAGAGTCCGGGAGGCCTTTGGTCTCGACCGGATGACCCGTGAAGTTGAAGCGGTCTATCGGGAGGTGGTCGGCCATGACTGAGAGAGAGAGCTTTCCGCCGCTGGAGGGGGTGCGGGCGCGAGCGCACGTCGCCGGGGCCGACCAGTACGAAGCGCTCTACCGTGAATCGGTGGCGACCCCGGAGACCTTCTGGGCTCGCCAGGCCCAGGAGCACCTCGTCTGGATGCGGTCCTGGACGCGCGTGCTGCAGTACGATCTCTCGGGCCTTGGGGAGACGGCCGCACCGTACGTGCAATGGTTCTCCGGCGGCCAGCTGAATGTCTCGGCCAACTGTCTCGACCGGCACCTGGCCGCGGGCCGCGGCGACCGCGTGGCCCTGCGCTGGCGCGGGGAAGTGGAAGCAGAGTCCCGCACGCTCACCTACCGCCAGGTGCACACCGAGGTCTGCCGCGTGGCCAATCTGTTGAAGCGCCTCGGCGTCCATCGCGGCGACCGCGTCACGATCTTCCTGCCGATGATTCCGGAACTCCCGATGGCGATGCTCGCCTGCGCCCGGATCGGGGCAATCCACTCGGTGGTCTTCTCAGCCTTTAGCGCCACCGCACTGCGGGATCGTCTCCTCGACTGTGCCTCCACGGTGGTGATCACTGCGGATCGCGGCGTGCATGCCGGCACCCCGGTGCCGCTCAAGCAGAAGACGGATGAGGCGGTGGCCCAGTGCCCGAAGGTCACGGCTGTCCTGGTCTATCAGCGTGGGGACGGTCAGGTGCCGATGACCGCCGGCCGCGATCTCTGGTGGCACGAGGCGCTCCGCGGCCCGACGATCACCGATGACTGCCCGCCCGAGCCGATGGAGTCGGAGGCCCCGCTCTTTATCCTCTACACGAGCGGCAGCACCGGGAAACCGAAAGGTGTCCTCCACACCACCGCCGGCTATCTCCTCTATGCGCACCTGACCTGCCGGTGGGTATTTGATCTGCACGACGACGATCGGTTCTGGTGCACCGCGGACATCGGCTGGATCACCGGCCACTCCTACGTGGTCTATGGGCCCCTTTCCAACGGGGCAACGGTCCTCATGTACGAAGGGGCTCCAACTTACCCGCAGGCCGATCGCTTCTGGTCGTTGATCGAGCAGGAACAGGTCACGATCTTCTACACTGCCCCGACGGCGATCCGCGCCCTGATGCGGCTGGGGGAGGGGTGGCCGAACCGCCACGACCTCTCCTCGCTGCGCCTGCTGGGCTCCGTTGGAGAACCCATCAACCCCGAGGCCTGGCGGTGGTATCACCGGGTGATCGGCCAGTCCCGTTGTCCTGTCCTGGACACCTACTGGCAGACGGAGACGGGCGGCATCGTGATCGCGCCGCTGCCCGGGGCGCTGGCTACGAAGCCGGGTTCCGCCTCCAAGCCGTTCTTCGGCATCGTGCCGAAGATCTTGCGGCCCGATGGTTCGGAGGCCGCCGTTAACGAAGGCGGACTCCTCGTGCTCACCCAGCCGTGGCCCGGCATGATCCGTGGCGTCTACGGCGACCCCACCCACACTCGCATCCGTGATGTTTACTTCGCGCAATTTCCCGGCCGCTACTTCACCGGCGATGGCTGCCGTCTGGATGAGGATGGCTTCTACTGGCTGCTCGGGCGCGTGGACGATGTAATCAATGTTTCCGGCCACCGGATGAGCACGGCGGAGGTGGAGAGCGCGCTCGTGGCGCATGCGAGTGTCGCGGAGGCAGCGGTCGTCGGTGTGCCGCACGAGATCAAGGGGCAGGGGATCTACGCGTTCGTCACGCTCAAGCAGGGCCAGGAGTCGTCGGCGGCCCTGCGCCAGACGTTGATCGCGCACGTGCGCCAGCAGATCGGGCCGATCGCCACGCCGGAGGCCATCCAATTTGCGGACGCGCTGCCGAAGACCCGCTCGGGGAAGATCGTCCGCCGCATCCTGCGCAAGATCGCGGCGGGCGACGTGAGCGATCTCGGCGATACGACGACGCTGGCTGATCCGGCGCTCGTGGAGACGCTGGTGCATGGGCGCGTGCCGGCCGGAGGCGCGCCCGCCGCTTGACATAGTAGACGTTTGTCTGCTATGCTCGCGGGTGGAGGCCTGTATGGACCCCGTCCGCGTTTGGAACCCGCCCAATCCCTACCTCACCGTCCACCGGGAGCTGCTCGGCGAGCCGCCACCTGTCGAGCTCGAGGTGTACGAAGACCAGTCCCAATCGATCCTCTCCCACAATGACAGCCCCGACCTCGGCTTTCGCTGGAGCATCAATCCCTATCGGGGATGTTTTCATGCGTGTGGCTATTGCTACTCCCGGCCGACGCACGAATATTTTGGGCTCGGAGCCGGGACCGATTTCGAGCGGAAGATTGTCGTCAAGCGGAACGCGCCGGCACTCCTCGAGCAGGCGTTTCGGCGCCTGTCGTGGCGCGGCGAGCGCGTGGTGTTCTCCGGCGTCACCGATTGTTATCAGCCGTTGGAGGCGGCCTGGCGCTTGACGCGCGGCTGTCTCGACGTCTGCCTCGCCTTTCGGAATCCTGCCGCGCTCATCACGAAGGCGGCCCTCATCCGGCGCGACGTCGCGCTCCTGGCGGCGCTGGCCCGGGAGGCCTCGGTCAGTGTCGCGATCAGCATCCCATTTCTCGACGAGACGGTGGCCCGCGTGATCGAGCCGGGCGCCCCGACGATCCGTCGGCGGTTTGAGACGATGACGATTCTCGCGCAGGCCGGTGTGCCGGTCGGCATCGGGATCGCGCCGATCATTCCAGGGCTGAATGACGCCGAGATTCCCGGGCTCCTGCGCGAGGCCCGGCGTTGCGGCGCCCGGTTCGCCTTTCACACGTTGCTGCGGCTCCCCGGCAGCGTGCGCGAGGTCTTTTTTCACCGGGTGCATGAACAGCTCCCGCTGCGGGCCGACCGCATCGAGCACCGGATTCGCGAGACCCGCGGCGGCCGGCTCTCGGACAGCCGGTTCGGTCACCGGCATGAGGGGCAGGGGACGTATTGGGACGTGATTGAGCGCGCCTGGCAGATCTGGACGCGACGCACGGGATTCGATCAGGAAGAAATGCCACCATCTCGGCCCTCAACCTTTCGTCGTCCGCCGGTTGCCAGTCCCCAACAGGAATTTTCTTGGTAAAATAGGCATTCACCCTGTAGGAGGATGCCCGATGGCCCTAACCCCATCTACGATGTTGCCCCTCGGCACGACGGCCCCCGATTTCTCCCTGCCAGACGTCGTCTCCGGTCAGAGCGTCTCGCTGGAGCGGTTTGCCGGCCAGCCGGTGCTTGTCATGTTCATCTGCCGGCACTGCCCGTATGTCCAGCATATCAAGCAGGAATTGGCGCGGCTCGGACGGGATTACTTGAAGCGCCGTGTCGGGCTCGTGGCCATCAGCGCGAATGACGCGACCGCGTATCCCGACGACGCGCCGGACCAGCTCAAGGCGATGGCGCAGGAGCTCGGGTTTACCTTCCCGTTCTGCTACGATGAAGCCCAAGCGGTGGCCAAGGCCTATACCGCCGCCTGCACCCCGGATTTTTTCCTGTTCGACGCAGCGCGGAAGTTGGTCTACCGCGGGCAGCTCGACGACAGCCGCCCCGGCAACGGCAAGCCGGTCACGGGGCGCGATCTGCGTGCGGCGCTCGACGCGGTGCTGGCCGGGCAGCCGGTGAGCTCCGAGCAGAGACCGAGCATCGGCTGCAACATTAAGTGGAAGCGGGGATGAAAATTACCTGTGATGGGTGCGGGCAGTCGGTGGAGGACGGGCTCTGCCAGATGCTGCAGGAGGGGAAAGAGATTTTGTACCTGTGCCCCGACTGCTTTCTCAAGCGCCAGGGCACCCCGCCGGACGAGCAGCCGTAACTGACGGGCGGCGGGCTATTCGCTGACCGTAACGATCAGCATCTTGATCTCGGTCTTCGGCCGGTCGTTGGCATCACGCGGGGCGGCGCCAATCGCCTCCACCACCTCCAACCCTTTGACCACCCGCCCGAAGACCGTGTGTTTGCCATTGAGCCAGGGAGTCGCCGCCAGCGTGATGAAGAACTGGCTGCCGTTGGTGTTCGGCCCGGCATTGGCCATCGAGAGCACCCCCGGCCCGTCGTGCGTCCGCTTGGGAGAGCACTCGTCGGCGAACGTGTAGCCAGGCCCGCCGCGCCCCGTCCCGGTCGGATCCCCCGTCTGCACCATGAACCCGGGGATCACCCGATGGAACAGGATCCCGTTGTAGAACCCCTTCTTCGCCAGCGTCATGAAATTCTCGACGGTCTTGGGCGCCTCGGCCGGGTACAACTCCACCTCGATCGTCCCCTTCGTCGTCTCAATGATGGCCATCGGATGATGCGCCTCCGCGGTGACCTGCCCGACCAGACTCCCCACCAGACCGATTCCTATCAGCATCCCGGTGCCCCAGGGCCGTCTCATGCCGCTTCATGCGCTGCCGCGGTCTGCCCGGGCACGATGCTGCGCAGGGTGAGGGCCGGGGCGACTTGGAGGGCCTCGGCGGTGGGGTGCATCGCAATCGTGTCCCACGGGCACATCTTGACGCAGAGGGTACAGCCGATGCACCGCTCGAGATCGATCTCCTCCAGTTTGAACAGCCCTGGCGCCTCGGGCCCCGGCACCAGCTCGATGCAGTCCACCGGGCAGACCGTGACGCAGGCCTCACAGCCGGTGCAGCCATGCTGATCGATCACCGCCAGCTGGACCGGCGTTTTCTTGCGGGGAGGTTTCTCGGGCATGCCCATGAAGAACTCTATTCTACCCCAGCCATCTCAGGGTGAAAAGGGGACCACGTCCTTGAGCGGCGGGAAGGCCCGGTCGCGGTCGGCGAGGGCGTACTCCACATCGAGGGGTGGCCACTCGATCCCGACGACCGGGTCATCCCAGAAGAGACCCCGCTCGTGCGCCGGCGCGTAGAACGCCGTCACCTTGTACATCACGAGGGTGTCCGACTCTAACGCGCAGAAGCCGTGCGCGAATCCCACCGGGACGTAGAGGAATCGATGAGTCGTGCTGTCCAGCCGCTCTCCCACCCAGCGGCCGAAGGTTGGCGACCCGCGCCGCACATCCACGGCCACATCGAAGATCGCTCCCCGGATCACGTGGAGGAGCTTCGCCTGGGCCTTCGGCGCGATCTGGTAGTGAAGCCCCCGCACGATCCCCTTCGCGGAGCGGCTGTAATTGTCCTGCACGAACTCGTCAGGAATCCCATGCGCGGCGAACGCGTCGCGCCGGTAGCCCTCGTAGAAGTGGCCGCGCGCATCCTCAAATACCTTTGGCTCGATGAGGATCACCTCGGGGAGTGTGGTCGGAGTAAAGATCATGGGAGGTATTGTACCAGAATCTGGAGCCAGCGGCCGGTGCGGCCGTCGTGGGCGACGACGCGGCACTCCTGCACAGTGCAATCTTTGAAGAAGGCCAGCGCCTCAGCCTTCCTGTAGCCCGCCAGATACCGCCCGGGAATCCAATCGCGCGCGATCAGTCCCTTATGACGCCCCCAAGCCAACGTGATTCCTACAATCCCGTGAGGTGCGAGGGCTACGCGGAGTTTCTGGAGTTGCGCAGGCAGACGTTCGGGGCGAAGGTGGATGAGCGACGCGTTGCACCAAATGCCGTCGTAGCGGGCGGCTGGGAGCGATGCCGTCTCGAACCGCGCGCAGGTGATGCGGGCGCCGGGATTGCGCCGACGGGCCTCGCGCACGAACGCCTTCGTGCCGTCGAGCCCCTCGACGCGGAGCCCCTGCCGGCGCAGCCACGCCAGATCCATGCCGATGCCGCAGCCGTAGTCGAGGACGCGCGCCCCGCGCGGGAGCTGCCGCGCGAACCGCTGAAGGAATTTTGAGGGGCGCCGGAATCGCCGCCAGTTCGCGATCGCGGCCGCCGCGTGCCGCCGATAGGCCGCCAGCGTCGGATCGTCGTACACGAGGAGGCGGCTAGTCGTCCTCACGGGGCGCGGTGCGGAGTTGTTTCTTGCGCGAGTGCAGATGCTTGGCGGCGAGCAGTTTGTCTTTGGCGCGGCGTGAGCGGCGGCGTTTCTGGCGGCGGATCTTGGCGATCCGCTGCTGCGTCTCGCTCGCACGGCCCAGCACCTGCGCCTCCAGTTTGGCGGCCAGCAGCCGTCGGGCGAGGTACCGGTTCAGCGCCTGTGAGCGCTCCTGCTGGACCTTCACCTCGAGGCCCGAGGGGCAGTGCCGGAGCCAGACGCAGGTGGCCACCTTGTTCACGTTCTGGCCGCCCGGGCCCCCGGCCCGCACGAAACGCTCCTCCAGATCCTGCTCTCGAATCGCCAGCCGCGCCATCTGCTCGGCGAGGGCCTGAGACTTCGCCTCGCTCACCCCGAACGGATTCATGCCTCGCGGTCCCGCTTCGAGCTCTTGCGGGCGTGGGGATCCAGCAGCCGCTTGCGCAGGCGAATGAACTTCGGGGTCACCTCGACCAGCTCATCCGGCCCAATGTGCTCAAGGGCCAGCTCCAGCGTGATCTCCCGCGGCGGAGTCAGCTGGATCGCGATGTCGGAGCTCGAGGCCCGCATGTTGGTCAGGCGCTTCTCCTTGCAGATGTTGACGTCGAGGTCGCTGTCGCGCGCGCACTGGCCGACCACCATGCCGCGGTAAATATCCACCCCAGGGCCGATAAAGAGTTCGCCGCGCTCCTGCGCGTTGTTGAGCCCGTAGGTGGTGCTCGTCCCGTCCTCGAAGGCGACCAGCGACCCGTGGGGCGTTCCCTGATCGAGGTCCGACTCCGCGGGGGCGTAGCGGTCGAACAGATGATGAAGGATCACGGTGCCGCGCGTCTTGGACATCAGCGCTCCCTTGAGCCCGATGATCGCGCGGGTGGCCATGAGGTACTCGAGGCGCCACTCCCCGGTCGTCAGCTGTCCCATCGACTGCATCCGCCCGCGCCGCCGGCCCACCTCCTCAATCACGGTGCCCTGGTACTCCGCGGGCACCTCGATGGAGACGCACTCGAATGGCTCGCAGCGGACCCCGTCCACCTCCTGGAAGATCACCCGCGGCTGCGACACCTCCATCTCGAATCCCTCGCGGCGCATCAGCTCGATGAGGATGGCCAGGTGCAGTTCGCCGCGGCCGGAGAGGAGGAACACGCCGGGGCTCTCCGTCTCCTCCATGCGCATCGAAACATTGGTCTCCAGTTCTTTCAGGAGGCGCTCCCGGAGGAACCGAGAGGTGACGTACTTCCCCTCGCGCCCGGCGAAGGGGCTGGTGTTGACGCCAAAGGTCATCTGTAGGGTCGGCTGGTCAATGGAGACCGGCGGCAGCGCCACCGGCTGCTCCGCGTCGGCGATCGTCTCGCCGATCGCAATCTCCGGCAGCCCCGACACCCCGACGATGTCGCCGGCGGAGGCCTGCTCGACCGTCTGGCGCTCGAGCCCCTCGTAGGCGAGGATCGCGGTCACGGTCCCGGCCCCCACGGTGCCGTCGCGATGGATTTGCGCCACCGGTTGCGCGACCCGAATCGTGCCGGCCTGGATCTTCCCGATCCCGATCTTCCCCTTGTAGTCATCGTAGGCCAGGGCCAGCACCAGGAGCTGCAGCGGCAGTTCCGGATGGGCGCCGGGCGGCGGGATCTTCGTGAGGATAATGTCCAGGAGCGGCGTGATGTCGTGCCCCGGCGTGGCCGGGTCCAGCGTCGCCGTCCCGGCGGTCGCAATCGTGTAGACGATGGGGAAGTCGAGCTGGGTGTCGGTCGCCCCCAACTCGGCGAACAGGTCGAAGGTCTGATTGACCACCTCGTCCACCCGGGCGTCCGAGCGGTCAATCTTGTTGATCACCACGATCGCCGGCAGGCCCAGCTCCAGCGCCTTGCGCAGGACGAACTTGGTCTGCGGCAGCGGCCCCTCGGCGGCATCCACGAGCAGGAGGACGCCATCGGCCATCCGCAAGGTCCGCTCCACCTCGCCGCCGAAGTCGGCGTGGCCGGGAGTGTCCACCAGGTTGATCTTCACCCCCTGGTAGCGGAGACTGGCGTTCTTGGCGCGGATCGTGATGCCGCGCTCCCGCTCCAGGTCCATCGAATCCATGACGCGTTCTCCCATGGCCTCGATGTTCCGGTGGACATGGGTCTGCCGCAGCATGGCGTCGACCAAGGTGGTCTTCCCGTGGTCGACGTGCGCGATAATGGCGATATTGCGAATCGGGAGTGTGCTCATTAGTTTGGGGTCAGAGACAAAGCAGGCCCCGGCGCGCGCCGGGGCCTGCCGTATTACTTGCGAGAAGGGGATGACCCTTCTACGCGGACCTTAGGAGGGCCGCCGCACGTTCGCGGCTTGCTCTCCCTTGGGGCCGGTGGTGATATCGAACTCCACCGCCTCCCCTTCGCGGAGGGTCTTAAACCCGTCCTGCTGGATCGCGGAATAGTGGACGAAGACGTCCTTTCCGTTCTCCGGGGTGATGAAACCGTACCCCTTCTGGTCCGAAAACCACTTCACAGTGCCTTTAGCCATAATAAGCTTGGATAACCTTCCTTTCTTCAACGAGCGTACGCCGTCCCCCCCATAAACACAAACGACTGCCGCTTGAGTAAGAGCCAGCAGTCATCATCGTCACGCGCCTACAGAGGTTCCTGCAGCTGTCTCACACTTACTCACTACAGTAAGGAAGTGTACCACCACCTCCGGGAATGTCAAGAATATTTTTGGGGCCTCGTCCCCGCTCGGGAGGGGGTGCCCGGGTCGGGCTCAATTCCCCCAGCGTGGGAATTGGCCCTACGTTCTCGCGCTCGCTCGTCCTCCCAAATGGTCGGACACCGTGCCCGCTCGCGCTGCGAAGTCCCCGGGCACCCCCCTCCCTCGCGGGGCCGCGGTTGTTGTTCAGGGGACAGGAGGATGACGGCGAGGTCGGGGTATGCCATAATACCAGCTCATGCGACTGGACCAGCTCTACCGGGCCCCGCGCCCGGACATCTCGATCGAATTGTTCCCCCCGAAGACGCCGGAGGGGGTGGAGGCGCTCTTTGCCACCATCGAACAGCTCCAGCGCCTGCAACCCGCCTTTTTCTCGATGACCTATGGGGCGGCCGGGAGCACGCGGGACCTCACCCTCGAGCTCTGCGACCGGATAAAGAACCGGGCCAAGGTCGAGACCACCTGCCACCTGACCGTCATCGGCCAATCGCAGGCGGAGGTGCGGGCCAATCTGGCGCAGCTCAAGCGAATGGGGATCTCCAACCTGCTGGCGTTGCGCGGCGATCCGCCCGCGGGCGATCCCACCTTCCGCCCCCACCCGGACGGCTTTCAGACCTCTGTGGAGCTGGTCCGCGAGGCGCACCGGGACCCCTGGTTTGCGATCGCGGTCTCTGGCTTCCCCGAGGTGCACCGGGAGGCGCGAGATCGGGCGGCCGACATCGCCTACCTCAAGCAGAAGATCGACACGGGTGGCTGCGTCGTGCTGACCCAACTCTTTTTTGACAATGCCTATTTCTTCGAATTCCTCGAGGCGGTGCGCCAGGCGGGGATCACGGTGCCGGTCGTGCCGGGGATTCTACCGATCCTGTCGGTGGCCCAGGTGCGGCGGTTCACGGCCCTCTGCGGCTCGACGATCCCGCCGGCGGTGGCGCGGGAGCTGGCCAAGTATGAGACCGACGACGCAGGGGCCCTGCAATATGGGATTGAGTTGGCGACCCGGCAGTGCGAGGGGTTGCTGAAGGCCGGCGTGCCGGGCCTCCACTTCTACGCGCTCAACCGCACCCGGTCGGTCGAGACCGTTCTCCGGAATCTCCGCCTTACCCCCGCCGCTTAGCGGCGCGGGCGAGCCAGGTGGTGATGCCCCCGATCATCAGGATCGGGACGAGCAGCAGGATCCCGATCGTCACCGCAAAGCCCTTCGCTTGCCCGTAGGAAACCAGGTCTTTGCAGAAGGCGCAGGCCATTGTGAGCGGGATCATCGGACCCTCCAGGGGCTTCGGTAGAGCAACCAGTAGATTACCACGCCGGTGACCGAGACGTACATCCAGAGCGGCAGGGTCACGCGGGCGATCGCCCGGTGAGCGTCGAACCGCGCGCGGGCGGCGAGGTAGAGCGTGCGCAGCGCCAGCGGCACGATCACCACGGCGAGCACCGTGTGGGTTGTGAGGATCGTGAAGTAGACCGGCCGGATCCACCCTTGCCCGGGGAATCGCACCGACCCCACCTGCGCGTGGTACGTCAGATAGCTGATCAAGAAGAGCGTCGACACCACGAAGGCGGTGCTCATGACGGCGCGATGGGCCGCGATCCGCTGGGCCTTGATGCAGCCGTAGCCGACGGCGAGCAGCACCGCGCTGGTAGCATTCAGCGTGGCATTGAGCGCCGGCAGGGCCTGGAGGTCGATCACCAGGAGACCTTGTCGAACGCCATCAGGGCCAGGAGCCCCGGCAGGTAGGCCAGCGAGGCGTGGAAGAGCCGCCGCGCGGCCGCCGTCGTCGGGGCCACCGCCGCCCCAATCCCCACCCCCAGGAAGGCCAGACTCAGCACCGCCGCCCCGACGAAGTAGAGGCCGCCGGCCACGTGGAACACCGTTGGGACGAGACTGACCGGCAGCAGCGCCAGACAGTAGAGGGCCATTTGCCGGCCGACGGTTGCGCCGGTCGGGTCGAGCACCGGCAGCATTTGGAACCCCGCCCGCGCGTACTCGTCACGGTAGAGCCAGGCCAGCGCCAGGAAGTGCGGGAGTTGCCAGAGGAAGAGGAGGGCGAACAGCGCCCAGGCCCCCGGCTCCAGCGTCCCGCGCGCCGCCGCCCAGCCCATCAGCGGGGGGAGCGCCCCGGGGATCGCCCCGACGAGCGTGCAGAGCACGGTGCGTTTCTTGAGCGGCGTGTACCACCAGAGGTAGCTCGCCAGCGTCGCGGCCCCGAGGAGCGCCGTCAGGCGATTCGCTCCGAGGAGCAGGGCGGCCAGTCCGAGGAGGACGAGGCCCGCTCCAAACCAGAGTGCCCCGCGCGGCGTCAGGCGGCCTGACGGGAGCGGTCGCCGCGCCGTGCGCGGCATCTGCGCATCCGCGTCGCGCTCGAGGTATTGATTCAGCGCGGCGGCCCCGCCGCCGACGAGGCAGGCCCCCATGAGTGTCGCGATCAGCCGGCCGACCGGGAGCGGCCCACGGGCGCCGAGGTAGAAGCCCATGAAGGTGGTGATCACCGCCATGAGTGTCAGGCGCGGCTTGGTCAGCTCCAGGTAGGCGCTGAGGTTGAGGCGGAAGCCCCCAGCATGCCAGGCGAGAACGGCGGCGTTGGCGAGGAGGAGCGCGCCGGTCGCGACGTGGGCGGTGGCAATCCAGACCGCTCGCCCGCTCACCAGTGTGGCGAGCCCCAAGCCCATTTGTACGATGACAAGGCCCGCGAGCCAGGCGGCCCGCCGCGTGAGCCGGCGATCGTCCGCGTGCTGAGAGAGGACGAGGAGGACCACCCGCAGGATGGCGGCGAGGGCGACAATCGCCCCGACGAGATGTGCCGCGATAAGCCCCGGCCGCCACCCCGCATGCCGCACTGTCGCGCCGAGGATGAGTTGCGCGTAGATCGCCACGGTGGCGAGCAGCGCGGCTTGCACCAGCCCCTGCTTCGCGGTCACCATTCGCCGGCCGCCCTCAATTTCCCCAGCGTGGAAATTGGGGCTACTCGCTCGCGCTCGCTCTCCGCCTTCGGCGGAACCGTGCCCGCTCGCGCTGCGCAGTGCCGGCTCAGGCGACACGCTCACAGGGGCTGGGCGCTCGCCATAGATCGTGGCGAGCAGGGTGACGAGGACGAAGAAGGTTTGGCCCAGGCAGGCGTGCGCGACGGAGACCGGCGTCGGCAGGCGCCAGAGGACCGTGAGCCCCCCCAGGACCCCCTGCAGCACGACCGCCCCGAACGCCGCCAGGGCTAGGCCACGCACCCAGCCCCGTCGCTCCCGTACCAGGATCACGAGCGTGAGGATCAGCGTGAGGAGCCCAATCGTGGCGGCGATCATCCGGTGGCCATGCTCGAACAGGATCCCACCCACCATCGGCGGCATCAGCTGTCCGTAGGAGAGCGGCCAGTCGGGCACGGCCAGCCCGGAACCGGTCGACGTGACCAGCCCCCCGGCGATCAGCAGGAGGAAGGTGGCGGCGACGAGGGCGCGTGTGAGCCAGACCATCAGGGTCCCCTTCTCGGGGTTAGAGCGGCTCTGTCTGCGGGCACCAGTCGCGGGGTTTGCCCGGGACGGAGTACTCGTAGGGCCCGCAGTAGACGGTCGGCGTCTTCGCGAAGTTGCCGTGGGGCGGCGGCGAGGTGGTCGTCCACTCGAGCGTCGTGGACTCCCACGGATTATTCCCGGCCGGCCGGCCGCGCGCGATGGACCGGAAGAAGTTCACGACGAAGATCAACTGCGAGACCCCCAGCAAGAACGCGCTGATCGACATGAATTGATTGAGCGGCCCCAGGTGCGCGAGATGCCCGTACTGGGTGTAGTCGTAGATCCGTCGCGGCATCCCTGCCAGCCCAAGATTGAACATCGGAAACATCACGCCGTTGAAGAAGATGAAGGTCAGGATGAAGTGGAGTTTGCCCAGCCGCTCGCTCATCATCCGCCCGAACATCTTCGGGAACCAGAAGGTGATGCCCGCGAAGATCCCGAAGAGCGACCCGCCGAACAACACATAGTGCAGGTGCCCGACGATGAAATAGGTGTCGTGGATGTACATATCCACGGGGGTCGAGGCGGCGAAGATGCCGGTCAGCCCGCCGATCAGGAACATCGAGATGAAGCCCAGGGCGTGGAGCATCGGGGTGGTGAGCCGGATGGTGCCCCGCCAGAGGGTGGCGAGCCAGTTGAAGACCTTGATGGCCGAGGGGACGGCGATCACCATCGTTGAGACCATGAAGGTGGTTCCGAGGATCGGGTTCATCCCGCTCTGGAACATGTGGTGCGCCCAGACCATGAACCCGAGCCCGCCGATCGCCAGCGTCGAGCCCGCGATCGCCTTGTACCCGAAGATCGGTTTTCGGGCGAAGACCGGGAGCACGTCGGAGATGATCCCCATCGCCGGCAGGATCATGATGTAGACCGCCGGGTGGGAGTAGAACCAGAAGAGATGCTGCCAGAGGAGCGGCTTGCCGCCGTCAGCAGCTTTCGCGACTCCGTCGATCACGAGCCCGGCCGGCAGGAAGAAGCTGGTCCCCAGCGTGTTGTCGCAGAGGAGGAGGAGGAGCGCCGACGCCAGCACCGGCGTGGCCAACAACACCATGATGGCCGTGGTCAACAGCGCCCAGACTGTCAGCGGCAGGCGGCCGAAGGTCATTCCGGGCGCGCGGAGATTCAGGATCGTCGTCACGTAGTTGACCGCGCCGAAAATCGAGGAGAAGCCGAGCAAGGTCAGCCCCGCCAGCCAGCAGGTTTGCCCGGGACCGAGCGTGGTCGAGAGGGGCGGGTAGGCGGTCCAGCCGCTGGCCGCGGCCCCGCCCTGCATGAAAAACCCGGCCAGGACGATCGCGATCGACGGTGGCACCATCCAGTAGGAGAGGGCGTTGAGCCGCGGGAAGGCCATGTCGCCGGCGCCGATTTTCAGCGGGATCAAGTAGTTGCCGAAGACGCCGACGAGCAGCGGAATGATGGCGAAGAAGATCATCACCGAGCCGTGCATCGTGAAGAGCATGTTGTAGTACTCCGGCACCATCACGCCGCCGGGCATCCCCGCCGGCGCGATCTTCTCCAGGATCGGGAGGGCGTGCCCCGGCCAGCCGAGCTGCCACCGCATCAACATCGCCATGAGGCCCCCGACGACCAGCATGATCAGCCCCGTGAAAAGGAACTGGATTCCGATCACCTTGTGGTCCGTCGAGAAGACGTATGTCCGGATGAACCCGAGTTCCTGCGGCTTACTCATTGGCCTTGGTCTCCTTGAGCCACGTCTGGAATTTGTCGGGCTCCTCGACGGTGACATAGCCGCGCATCCGGTAGTGCCCCAGCCCGCAGAGCTCCGCGCAGACCAGATCGTAGGAGCCGGGCCGCGTGGCCTCTACCCAGACGTGCGTGGTCATCCCCGGCACCGCGTCCTGCTTGATGCGGAAGGCTGGGACGAAGAAAGAGTGAATCACGTCCTTGGATTTCAGCCAGATGAGGACCGGCTGGCGCAGCGGCAGATGCAGTTGATTGAGCGTCCTCACGTCATCGGCGGTGCCGAACTGCCGATCCGGACCTTGGTAGCGGATATTCCAGGCGAACTGCTCCGCAACGATCTCCACCTCCAGGGGATTCGCCGGCACCTGCTCCCGAATCGCCACCCACAATCGTTGGCTGGAGAAGAGGATCCCAATCAAAATCAACGCCGGGATCACGGTCCAGACGATCTCCGCCCCGGTGTGGCCGTGGGTGTAGTAGGCTCGGCGCCCCGGCCGCTGGCGATAGAGGAGGATAAACGCCAGCAGCAGCCCCTCCACGAGGAAGAAGAAGAACCCCGTGATCCCCAGGATCACATAGAACAACCGATCGACCGACGAGCCGATCGACGAAGCGACGGGGGGCAGCAGCACGAGGCGCCGGGTCCAGCCCTAACTCTCGAAGCTGAAGGTGACCGACGACGACTGGCCGTCGGCAACGGTCACGGTCTGCGTGGCGGTGCCCAGCTTCTCATGCCAGGCCTCCAGCGTGTAGGTCCCCGCCTGGAGCCCCTTGATCGTGAAGGTGCCGTCCGCCCCCGTCACCGCGAAGAACGGGTGACCGACGACGCCGACGTAGGCATGCATCCACGGATGGACGTTGCACTTGATCGGCACCATGATTTCCGGCTTGGCAAACGACTTGGCGATCTTCATTCCCTTCGTCGGCATGGCGAGGTTGAACGGCGTCGACTGCGTGGGCTTGGCGTTCACGTTATGCAGGGTGGCATCGCTGTTGACGATCTGGAACGGCTGGTTCACCTGGACGCCCACGACGTGCGGGTTGTAGAGACAGCCGGACTGATCGAAGACCACCGGCTCCGTCGGAGTCGGGAAACTTTTCCCCTCCAGGCCCGACTTCACGTAGACGAACACGTTCTGCAGGCCGCCGTTATTGACGACCAACTCTTGCATGTAGGCGGCCGTGGCATGTTGCTGCTGGCAAACCGGATCAGCGTCCATCTTGATCTTCATCGGGGCCGGGGCGGCGCCCGCGAAGAGCGCTTTGCCGGTGATCGTGGCGCTTCCGGCTGCGGAGGCCGCAGCTACCGGGGCGGCCGGCGCTGCCGCGTCACTCTTGGCCGCGGCCGGCTCCGGTTTCGCGCCGCAGCCAATGGCGACGGCGACGGCAATCAGACTCAGAGACCGAATCCAACTAGTGCGTGGCATGGGTGTTCTCCTTGGTTGATGTGGGGGCCGCGAGTGTTAGAGACAACCACGGGGAGACCGAGCGTTGCCGGCCGGTGTCGCCGTGGCTGCCGTCCCAGATGACGAGGGCCAGAGGGACGGAAGAGGTTGGAGTCAGTGTGATGTTCGTGAGAGTCGTGCGCGGGCGGGTGAGCATGAGCCACCACCGTCCGTCGACGTACTGGGCTTGGGCGGGCAGCGCACCAGCCCCCTCTGGAAGTTCAAAGCCGGTGGCCACAGCGTAGTGGGCTTCGGAGGCCGTTGCCGACCACAAGGTGACGTCGAGAGCCGCGGCGCCCGGGAGCGGCCAGCTTTGCAGACTGCCGACCTCCCACTGCACCCCGTCGGGCTTCAGGACCAGCGCCACCCGGTCGGCTGGAGTCCCTCGATCCTCCGTCGGATCATCCCAGCCGATGCGCACCGCGATGGCGTCGGGTGTCGCGACCGCTTGGACGACCGCCCACGGGATCTGCGCGGGAACCACAGCCCCCTTGGCATACAGATTACTCCAGAGCTTCGTGTCAGTCCGTGGCGCCCGGTCCCAGGCCGGGTCGGTCGGCGAGGTGGGCAGCGCGGCCGCCGGAGCGACTGTCACCTCCGTCTCCCATCGCGCCGATTCCTGAATCGAGCGCAGGTAATAGGCCAGTTGCCAGAGGTCCTCGTGGGCCACCGAGTCGGCGTAGGAGGGCATTGGCGTGCCGTCGACGCCCGTCATCAGGCGGGCCACCAGATCCCGCGGCTCACGCCCGCCGCGCAGCGCCCAGCCATGCGCGAGATTGGCCGGCCGGATCGGCTGGCCCCAGTCGTCCGTGAGCGCCTTCGCCGAGGCCCCGTTCGCCCGGCCGAGTGTCCCGTGGCAGGCGGCGCAGCCGAGGTCGGCGTACAGTTTCTTCCCCTTGGCGAGGTCTGCGCCATGGGCCCCAGGATCTTTCCCCAGGTCGAGCGGTTGCGGCGTCGCTTGGCTGAATTTTGTCGAGAGGCTTTTGATGTAGGCGATGAGCTGCCGGCGGGTTTCCTCGCTTAACCCCTCCCAGCCGGGCATGCGGGTGCCGGCCAGGCCGTAGCTGATCGTGCGGTAGAGATCCTCATCAGTCGGCGGAGTGCCGCTGGCGGTTGTGCGGAACTTGAAGACGCCCGTCGTGAAATCCCGCGGGCGGGGGACCATCCGCTTCGAGTCGGGGCCATCCCCCTTGCCGGTGTCACCGTGGCAGCGGGCGCAGTTCGCGACGTAGGCCTCACGCCCGGCCACGACGTCCGGCTCCGGCGCGGCCACCGCCGAGCAGCAGGAAGCCCCGATCAACACACTAACGATCAAGATGGGTCGAATCACGAAGGGAGGTCCACCGGTTTAGACCGCCCATCATAGCGGAAATCCCCCCCGTCGTCAAGGTAACGGCGGCGGCCCGCTTGACGCTATCCCTCTCCTAGGATACACTCGGTGCGCGATGCCTGCGATGACCACTCCTGTGACCGTCTGGGAGACCGCGTTGCCGCTGCCGCTGGTGAATCGTGGCAAGGTACGGGACATCTACGCCATCGGCGACCACCAACTTCTCCTCATCACGACCGACCGGCTGAGCGCCTTCGACGTCGTCCTGCCTACCCCGATCCCGGATAAAGGGAGGGTGCTCAACCAAATTTCACTCTTCTGGTTCGAGCGATTTCGGGCCGTGGTGCCGAATCATCTCGTGACGGCGGACGTGGCGCAGATGGGATTGCCGGCCGAGGTCGCGCAGGCGCACGGGGCCTTGCTGGTGGGTCGTAGCGTCCTCGTCCGACGGGCGCAGCCCCTCCCCGTCGAATGCGTCGTCCGCGGCTATCTCGCCGGCAGTGGGTGGAGGGATTACCAGAAGACCGGCGCGGTCTGCGGACATCGGCTCCCCCCGGGACTCCAGCAATGCCAGCAACTCCCCCAGCCGATCTTCACCCCGGCGACGAAGGCCACCGTCGGACACGATGAGAACATCGCCTTCGACGAGGTCGTCCGGCTCGTCGGCCCCGCCGTGGCGGCCCAGGCCCGCGACCTCTCGATCCGACTCTACCAGGAGGGGGCCACGTGGGCGGCGGGCCGCGGCCTCCTCATCGCCGATACGAAGTTCGAGTTCGGCCTGCTCGACGGGCAGCTGATCTTGATTGACGAAGTGCTCACCCCCGACAGCTCCCGGTTCTGGCCGGCGGCCGGCTACGCGCCGGGCCATGACCAGCCAAGCTTCGATAAGCAGATCGTCCGGAACTGGCTGGAGGCCTCCGGATGGAACAAGCAGCCGCCGGGGCCGACGCTGCCCCCAGAAGTGGCGGCCCAGACCGCCCAGGCCTACCGCGATGCCTACGCCCGCCTGACCGGGCGCCCCCTGGCCTAAGGCCCGGGCCTCTCACGCGCTTGCTCCGCTTGACAGGCCAGGAATCCGGCGGTACACTACAGGGCTAGATAGCCTCTCTATATGCCTGCAACCACCCAATCCGTTACTATTAACCACTGTTCCTGGATGATCGGCGGCCCTCAGGGGAGCGGCGTGGACTCCAGCGCCACCCTCTTTGCCCGGGCCTGCGCCGCCGCCGGCCTGTGGGTCTACGGTCGGCGCGAGTACCACTCGAACATCATGGGGGAGCACAGCTACTTCAACGTCCGGATCAACGACGAGCCGGTCCACTCCCACATTGACCCGATCCATCTCCTGGCCACCTTTGAAAAGAGTACTGCGCAGATCCACGCGCACGAGGTGGTGGCCAGCGGGGCGCTGATCTATGATCCGAGCTCCACCGCGCTCGAGGAGTTGAAGCTCGCGAAGGGGGCGCTGGCGATCCCGATCGTCTACGGCGACATCCTGCAGAAGGTGGCAGACGAAACCCACGCCGACTACAGCAAGATCGCGATCGTCCGCAACGCGATCGCTGTGGCCGCCTCGATGGCCCTCCTGAAACTCGACCTGAAATACCTGACGATGGCGCTCGAGGCGATGTTCACCGGCCGCAAAGCCAGCGCCGTGCCGCTCAACGTGGCGGCCGCGAAATATGCCGTCGCTGCGATCTCCCCGGAGATGATCGAGAAGTTCCCCTACCACCTGCAGCCCGTCCCGAGTACCCCGAAGCGACTCCTGATGACCGGGACGACCGCCACCGCCCTCGGGAAGCTCAAGGCCGGCTGCCGCTTCCAAACCTACTATCCGATTACTCCGGCCAGCGATGAGAGCGTCTTCCTCGAGGGGCGGCCGGAGTACGGCGCGCTCGTCGTCCAGGCGGAGGACGAGATCGCCGCGATCCTGATGGCGATCTCCGCCGGGATCACCGGCGTGCGGGCCTCCACCTCCACCTCCGGCCCGGGGCTCTGCCTCATGACCGAGGGGCTCGGCTGGGCCGGCATGAACGAGGTGCCGGTTGTGATCTTCAACTACCAGCGCGGCGGCCCGGCGACCGGGCTCCCGACCCGCAGCGAGCAGGGAGATCTGAAGTTCGCGCTCTCCGCCGGCCATGGGGAATTCCCAAGGATTGTGTTGGCCCCCGCCGATCTGCACGAATACTTTGAAGATGCGTTTGAGTCGTTCAATGATGCCGAGCGATATCAGACCCCGGTGATTGTCCTCGCCGATAAGACCGTGGCGAACAACACCGAGACCATCCTCCCCTTTAAGGAAGATCACCTGCGCATCAATCGGGGGGAGCTCGCCCCGGCCGCCGCGCTGGCCGCCTCGGCCTCCAACGGCGGGCAGTTCCCGCGGTTTGCCGTGACCGAGAGCGGGATCAGTCCCCGCCCGTTGCCCGGACAACCGGGCGGCATCTACTGGATGTCCGGTGACGAGCACACGCCGCTGGGCCACATCAGCGAAGATCCCGAGAACCGGCTGGCGATGCATGACAAGCGGATGAAGAAGCTGCAGCTCGCCGCCCGCGAGATCCCGCTGGCCCGGAAACTCCACGTCTACGGCGAGGACCCGGCCGACGTGACGCTGGTCACCTGGGGTTCGCCGAAAGGGGCGATTCTCGACGCGATGCCGCAACTGAAGGCGCAGGGGATCCGCTGCCGGCTCATTCAAATCCATCTGGTTTGGCCGTTCCCCGGCAAGGAATTGGAGTCGTTGCTCAAGGGAGCCAAGCTCATCGTGGACGTCGAGAACAATTACTCGGGGCAGATGGCCTCGCTGATTCGCCAGGAGACGGGGATCCAGATCCCGCACCAGATTGTGAAATGGACCGGGCGGCCGATGTCCGAGACGGAGCTCGTCGCCGCGGTGACCGAGATCGTGAAACAGAAGACCCCCCGCGTGGTGCTGCGCCGTGGCTGCTAACGCGACCGTGGCGCTCAAGTCCGCCGACTACAAGACCGACGTCCAGTCGGACTGGTGTCCGGGGTGCGGTGATTTCGGGATCCTGAATGCGATCACGATGGCCCTCGCCGAGATGCAGTTGCCGCCCTGGGAGGTGCTCCTCTACTCCGGCGTGGGTTGCTCGAGCAAGACCCCTCACTTCGTCAAGACCTATGGCGTGCACACCCTGCACGGGCGCGTCGTGCCGTTTGCCCTCGGCGCGAAACTGGCCAATCCGAAACTGCACGTGATCGCCGTCGGCGGAGACGGCGACGGCTACGGGATCGGGGCGGGGCACTTCGTGCACGCCGGCCGTCGCAACGTGGACCTCGCCTACATCGTTTTTGACAACGAGGTGTATGGGTTGACGAAGGGGCAGGCCAGTCCAACCCTCGGCCTCGGCCAGAAACCCAAATCACTGCCGCTCCCGAATCTCAACGCCGGGGTCAACCCGATCGCGCTGGCTCTCTCGGCCGGCTACACCTTCATCGCCCGCAGCTACGCGTTCAACTTGCCCCATCTGAAGGCGACGATCCGGGCGGCGGTCGAGCACAAGGGGATGGCGCTCGTCGATGTCCTCCAGCCCTGCCCGACCTACAACGACCTGCACAACAAAGAGTGGTTCTCGCAGACGGTCGAGACCCCGGAGGGGCCGAAGCCGCGCACCTACACGCTCGACTCGGTCGGCTACGACGGGCGCGTGCGGAATCCCGACGACGCGGAGGAGGTGGAGGGGAAGCGCGAGGCGGCCTTCGCGATGGCGCATCTGAAAGGGGACCGGGTGCCGCTGGGCGTCTTCTATCAGATTCAGCTCCCCACCTTTGAAGAGCGCCTCGCGGCCAACATCCCGATCCTCAAAGATTCCACCGCCGCCTCGCTGGCCATCGAAGAGCCCGCGACCCATCGGCCGACGACCGACCTCAGCCACTCGTACCACGAATTCCTCGTTTGATCCGGACCCTCTCACCGTCGCTCCCCGGGTATCGCCCCCCGTGGGTCTCCTATCTCGTCGTCGCCCTCGCGGTCGCCCTCGGGTGGGGCCTGCGCGGCGTGCACGGGCATGAGCGGGGCGGGGCCATCGCCGGGGCGATCGCGGGCCTGAGTTTAGCGGCCGTCACCGGTGACCCGCGCTGGCTGGGGGCGAGCGTCCTCGGGAGTCTGGGCTTCGCCATCGGCGGCTCGCTCAGCTACGGCCGGTTCGTCTCGATCGCCGCGGAGGGGGCCTGGCACGGCCTGCTCTCCCTCATTTTGATTGGCGTCGCCTGGGGCGGGCTGGGCGGACTCGTCCTCGGCCTGGGCCTCGCGCTGCCGCAGTATCGCAATCGGGAACGGATGGTGATCGGCGCAGGGTTGTTGGTTGTCTGGGGGCTCATTGAATTCCCCACCCCGGTCCGCATGGTTGGTCTCTCGGACTTGCTCACCCGCGATCTCCTGACCCTTGTGCTGCTCGGTGGCTGGGGCATGCTCACCGCTTATCTCGGCGTCTGGAAGCAGGATCGGCGGTCCCTGCAGTTGGGGCTGGCCGGCGCCGTCGGGTTCGGGATCGGCTTCCCGCTGGCGGCCTGGGTGCAGGGGGTCGGCCAGATGACCGGCGTCGCGCTCGATTGGTGGAAAGTGGCCGAGCATTTGATCGGGGCCTGCGGCGGGCTGGCACTGGCCCTCATGGCCTGCCGCTTCCAAGAGGGCTGGGTCCCGCCGAAAGGGATCGGCCCGTGGGAGCGTTGGGGGGCCTGCGCCTGGGTGCTCTGGGTGATCCCCGCCTGGGCGCTCGCGAATGACCTGGCCTACTGGACGACGGAGCGCGCCGTGCTCAGCCGGGCGACGGCCGACGTCATCGTCGGAATCGTGTGGGTGGGGCTGGCGGCCTTTGCCCTGTTCGGCGCACAGGAGATTCGCCGAGGCCGCTACTTCACGATCTCCTGGTTCCCGCACCAACTGCGCGCGCTCTTTCTCACCTTCGTCTGGATGGTGACGGCGATCGGGATCTTGAAGACACTGCTGCCCGATGGCTGGTCGAGCTGGGGCCCGACGCAGACCACCTTCCTCGGCCTGGCCGCCGCCGTCACGCTGCTGCTCCCGAAACCCCCGCACCATTGGCGCCCCGCCGCCCCCTCTCCGGCGGCACAGTAATCCCCGCGGCTCGACAGTCCCTTCTGACCCGGTTATAATAGGCCATCTATCCCATGCTGACCCAACAGAGGCCCGCTCTCTTCTCTCGGGGGGTATTCCGCCTGCTCGGGTCGGTGCGGCTGGCGGTGCCGGTGGTGATCGGCATCGCGGCGACGCTGGCCTATGGCACCTGGTACGAGGCGCGGTTCGGCACGCCGGCCGTCCAGCGGGACATTTATCGGAGCGGCTGGTTCTTCATCCTCTTGTTGTTCCTCGCCATCAACCTCGCCGTGGCCGCGTTCCAGCGCTGGCCGTGGCAGCGGCGGCACGCCGGTTTCGTGATGGTGCATGCGGGGATCATCACGATCTTGACGGGCGGCCTGCTCGGCGCGCACATCGGGGTGCAGGGGGAGCTCGTGATCCCCGAGGGCCAGACACGCGATCATCTCCAGCTGGAGGAGCGGCTCCTCGTCGTGCATCAGCCGAATCCTGGTGTGCACGCGGTCTTCCCGACGGCGTTCGAGGCCCAGCGGTGGCAACACACGCCGAACACGCACTTCCTGATGGCGGCCGAGGGGCGCGAGTACCACTTGGTCGTCGATCAGTACCTGCCGAATGCGGTGGTCGAGGAATCGGTCGTCGAGGGCGAGGCCGGCCAGCCTGCAGTGCGCGTGGAGGCGACGGCGGGCCAGCAGACGCAGAGCGTCTGGCTCTGGGCGCGCGATCCGGCCCGTTCGACGGCGGCCTGGGGGCCGGTGCGTCTGGCCTTCCTGGAGGCGGCCACGCCGCAGGCGCTCGCCGCGCTGGGTCGTCGGCCGGCACCAATCGCGGCGTTGGAGCGAGGCACGCTCGTCCTCACCTTCCCGTGGGGGGCGCCGCATCGTGTACCCGTCGCGGCGGCCCTGGGGCGCGTGATCCCGTTGCCCAACACCCCGTACACCCTGACGATCCAACAATATTTTTCCGATCTGGCGGTCACCCCAGCGGGTGTCACGAACCGCTCCCGCGAGCCGCGCAATCCCGCCGTTCTCTACACGATCGCCGACCCTCACACGCGCGACATGCAGATGGCACTCGCCCGGGTGCCGAACTTTGCCGAGGCGCACGGGATCGCGCCGAAGATCCCGGTGCACGTCACCTACGAGCATCCACTGGCCGATCCCCCGTTGCCGCCCAATCTGCTGGGGCTCGTGCGGGGGCCGTCGGGGACGCTCACCGGGCTCGTGACCGATGCGCAGGCCCGTCTCCTGCGGCGCCAGCCGATGGCCGCGGGCGACACGCTCACGCATCCGGTGCTCGGGGTGCGTCTCCGGCTGGTCGAGGTGCTGGCGCAGGCCGAGCCGCGCGTGGAGTACCGGAATGGGGCGACGGATGCGGTGAACAACCCGGTCCTGCGCGTACAGGTGGCCGGTGCCGACGGGCGCGCGGCGGTCTGGGTGCCGGAGGGGGAGCCACAAACGGTCGCGGTGGATCGTCATCCCATGATCCTCGACTATCGCAAGCGGGAGGTGCCGCTGCCGTTCGCGGTGACGCTCGTGGATTTCCGGAAGCAGACCTATCCCGGGGCGGAGCTGGCGGCCAGTTTTGAGAGTGAGGTGGAGCTGACTGATCCGGCGCGGGGGACGACCCTCCACCGGGTGATCAGCATGAATAATCCATTGACGTATCGCGGCTACACGTTGTTCCAAGCCAGCTACAGCGAGACGCCCGTTGAGACGACGGTGCTGTCGGTGCGCAAGGATCCGGGGGTGCCGTTCGTCTACGTGGGGTTCCTGACGGTGGTGGCGGGGCTGATCACGATGTTCTACTGGAAGCCGGGGCGATGAACGCTGCGTTCTCCCCTGCTCGGAAGGGGGTGGCCGGGTCGGACTCATATTCCCCAGCGTGGAATGTGGTCCTACGTTCTCGCGCTCGCTCGTCCCTCGTGTTCCTCGGGACACCATGCCCGCTCGCGCTGCGAAGTCCCCGGGCCACCCCCTTTCCTCGCGGGGTCAAAATTCTTGTTGCGTTGCTTCTCATATTGTCCCCGCACGTGGCGATGGCGGCGGAGGGATGGGAGGCGCTGCGGCGGGTGCCGATTCAGGCCGGCGGCCGCGTCAAGCC
>Ga0209515_10002055_pt1 | contig 31829 bp, 32 predicted proteins | sample Subgroupgradi54m_FD_187454 | JGI IMG/M metagenome (GOLD analysis project Ga0209515, IMG submission 187454) | Subsurface groundwater microbial communities from S. Glens Falls, New York, USA - GMW60B uncontaminated upgradient, 5.4 m (SPAdes)... ... | reverse complement strand
CCGGCCGCATCGCCGGGCCGCTCGAGCCGCGCGACCGGGTGCTGGTCGTCGACGACACCGCCACCACGGGCGCCTCGGTGCTGGCCGCGGTCGACGCGGTGCAGGCCTTCGGCTGCGAGATCGCGGCTGCCGTGTGTCTGCTCGACCGCAGCGACGAGCTGGGGCCCGAGCTCGTGCGGCGGAGAATCCCCTATATCACGGTCCTCACGGCGCCCGATTTGGGCTTCGAGACCGGCTCGTGAATAGCGCGGCTCAGGAGCCGCGACCGATCCCGGCCCGTCGGAGCACGTCGGCCGATACCCCGGCCTCGCGCCACGTCGCGTAGGCGATGCCCTTGCGCTCGCCGTATGCACGCGCCGCCTTTACGAACGCCTTCTCGTACTGTGTGAGGTCGGTCTTGACGCTCAGGGCCTCGAGCTCGGCCTTGAGATCACGCCGTTCCTGCAGCAGCTCGACTCGGTGGGTCCCCGACGCGTCGGCCAGCGCCTGCTCGATCTGGGTGAGGCGGCGCTTGATGGATTCGGGCGTGCGCTTGCGGCCGCGCTTGGGCCGGTGCTGTGCCAGCACGTCGAGATAGACGCGCACCGCGCGGCTCTGATTGCGGCCCTCGGCGAGCGCCGCCTTGTGCTGGGCAGTCATCTTTGTCTGCTTGCGCCGTGTCGCCATGCATCCTCGCGATAGGTCGATTTCCGGGAACAGCATTGTTGTACCACACCCGACCCCCTTTGGTCATTCTCGCTCGTCGCGCCGTGGGCTATTGATCGAATCAGCGCGACGCGGCATTTTGTTCCGCGCGCAGCCGTTAGGCTGCGGGCGATGGAGCCGTTGGACCGCCGGCCACGTCACCGGCAACTGGGCCTCACCGACGACGAGCTGCGCGCGATCGAGGGCGAGCTCGGCCGAACGCCGACCGAGCTCGAGCTGGCGATGTATGCGGTGATGTGGTCGGAGCACTGCTCCTACAAGTCGTCGCGTGCCTACCTCCGCCGGTTCCCCACCGACGCGCCGTGGGTGCTGGTGGGTCCGGGCGAGGGCGCGGGCGTGGTCGACGTAGGCGACGGGCTCGCGGTCGCGCTGCGCATCGAGAGCCACAACCACCCGTCTGCAGTCGAGCCCACGCAGGGCGCCGCGACCGGCGTGGGCGGGATCATCCGCGACGTCTTCTCGATGGGGGCGCGCCCCATCGCCCTCATGGACCCGCTCCGCTTCGCGGACCTCGCTTCGCCGCGGACCCGGTACTTGTTCGAGGGCGTGGTGTCGGGCATCAGCTCGTACGGCAACGCGGTCGGCGTGCCGACGGTCGGCGGTGAGGTCGTGTTCGACGACTGCTACCGCGACAACCCTCTCGTCAATGTGCTGTGCCTCGGGTTGGTCCCGCGCGAGCAGCTCGTGCTCGCGCGCGCGGAGGGCGAGGGAAACCTCGCCGTGCTGCTCGGCTCGTCGACCGGTCGCGACGGCATCGGCGGCGCGAGCGTGCTCGCGTCGGCGGGGCTCGACGAGGGATCGGACGAGAAGCGCCCCTCGGTGCAGGTAGGCGACCCGTTCGAGGAGAAGAAGCTCATCGAGGCGTGCCTGGCCCTGCTCGAAGAGGGGCTCGCGGTGGGCGTGCAGGACCTCGGCGCGGCGGGTCTGTCGTGCGCGGCGTCGGAGACGGCGGCGAAGGCCGGCACCGGGATGGACGTCGACGTCGCGCGCGTGTCGCGACGCGAGCCGGGCATGAGCGCCGTGGAGGTGCTCACCTCCGAGAGCCAGGAACGTATGCTCGCCATCGTGCGGCCCGGTGACCTTGCCGAGTTGTTGGGCCTGTGCGCGCGCTGGGAGGTGCGGGCGAGCGTCGTGGGCCGGGTCACCGACACGGGCCGCTTCCGCGTGTTCGACGGTGTGTTCGACGCGTGGGGCGTGCCGGGCCACGCGCCGGCGCGCCCGCTCGCCGAACCGTCCGCGACACCGGCGACCACACCTCTGGAGCCGGATGCCGCCCCGCTCGCCGACGTGCCGGCCGGCAGCTTGGGCGACGGGCCCGAGTACCACCGCCCTGCGCAGCGCCCACCTCACCAGGCCGCGCTCCAGGCCGCCGACCCCGCCGCCGCGCTCGCCGGCCGCTTCCCGGCGGGCACCGACCTGCAGGGCGAGCTGCTGGCCCTGCTCGCCACGCCCACCATTGCCGACAAGTCGTGGGTATGGAGGCAGTACGACCACCAACTGTTCCTCAACACCGTGACCGGTCCCGGCGGCGACGCGGCCGTGCTCCGGCTCCGCGGCACCCCCGGCGCGCTCGCGCTCTCCACCGACGGCAAGGCCCGGTTCTGCAAGCTGGATCCTCGTACCGGCGGCCGCCTCGCGGTGCTCGAGGCGGCGCGCAACGTCGCCTGTGTCGGTGCACGCCCGCTCGCGCTCGTCAACTGCCTCAACTTCGGCAACCCCGAGCATCCGGCGGTGATGTGGCAGTTCGCCGAGGTGGTCGAGGGCATCTCGGAGGCGTGCGAGGCGCTCGGCGTCCCCGTGGTGGGCGGCAATGTCAGCTTCTACAACGAGTCGCGCGGAGTCGACATCGACCCGACACCCGTCGTCGGCTTGCTCGGCATCATCGACCGTCTCGACTCGCCGCCTCCCCCGGCGCAGCTCGTGGTGGGCGATCGCATCGTGGTGCTCGGCGAGACCCGCGCCGAGCTCGGTGGCTCCGAATGGGCCGCGGTCGTGCAGGGGCTCGTCGGTGGCCTCCCACCCGAGGCCGACCTCGCGGCCGGCGCCGAGCTGCACGAGCTCGTGTGCGCGCTTGTCGCGGAGCGGATCGTGCGGGGCGCGCACGACTGTTCCGACGGTGGGCTCGCGGTCGCGCTGGCTGAGATGGCGATCGAGGGCGAGGTCGGCTTTCGCGTCGCGCTCGGCGTCGAGCCCGGGCGCGGGCCGGAAGGCGGCGGGGCGTGGTTCTCCGAGTCGGCATCGCGGGTCGTGCTCTCGGTCGAGCCGAGCCGGGTGGCCGAGGTGCTCGGCCGGGCTGCCGACGCCGGAGTTCCCGCGTCGGAGATCGGCGAGGCGGGCGGGGCGCGGCTCGTCGCGGCGCGAGCGTTCGATGTCGAGCTCGCGGTCGCGGCGCGCGCGTGGCGCGACGCGATCCCCGCGGCCCTGGGCATCGGCGTCACCGCCCAGTAACCGCTGCCGTAGCTTCAGACGCGTGGCCGGCGCGACTCGAGCGCGTCGAGGAGCTCGTCGGCGACGGCGAGGTCACCGCGCCCGATGCCGATCGACAGGTCGGGCTTGTACGTGCCGTGGTAGTCGGACCCGCCGGTCACCGCGAGACCATGGCGCGTCGCCAGGGCGCGGTAGCCCTCGCGCTCGGCCGGCGTGTACCGGCCGTAGTCGCACTCCAGCGCGTCGAGCCCGGCATCGGCTAGCCGATCGAGGAGCTCGTCGAGCTCCTCGCCCGGAAGGCCCAACGTCGCGGGGTGCGCGACCGACGTGACCGCGACCGACGCGTGCGCGAGCTCGATCGCGTGCTCGGGGGCGAGGCGCTCGCGCTCGAAGTAGGCCGGCCGCCCCTTCGCCAACCAACGGTCGAAGGCCTCCTGGATGGAGCCGACCGCGCCGATCCGCTCGAGCACCGCGGCCACGTGCGGCCGGCCCACCGATCCCGGGCCCGCCTCGGCCAGCACCTCTTCGAGGGTGATCTCGACCCCGTGCTCGCGCAGCGCGGCCACGATCATCACATTTCGGCTGACGCGCGACGCCTGGAGCGCGCCGAGCCGATCCTGGAGCGGTCCCGGCCTGTCGTCGACGAAATAGACGAGCAGGTGCATCGTCCCGGGCGCGCGCCCGCCCAGCGCGCACGAGATCTCGCATGCCGGCACAAGCCGGAGCCCCGAAGCCCGGGCCGCGTCACGGGCCTCGGGGAGATGATCGAGGGTGTCGTGGTCGGTGAGCGCGAGTGCAGACAGGCCGGCCCGCGCCGCGAGCTCGACCACCGCGGCCGGCGAGTCGGTGCCGTCGGAGGCGGTCGAGTGCGCATGGAGGTCGATCACGGGACCCGCCGGACCAGCCCGGTCTCCTCGAGGTACGAGAGCACCTGCGCGGCCGACGCGGCGGGGTCACGGTCGTGGGTGACCACGCGCACCTCGGGCGCGAGGGGCGGCTCGTACGGATCGGACACGCCGGTGAACTCGCCGACCTCGCCGGCGCGCGCCCTCGTGTACAGGCCCTTCACGTCGCGTTGCTCGCAGATGTCGAGCGGCGTGTCGACGAACGCCTCCACGAAGTGCTCGATGTCGTGACGCACAGCGTCGCGTACCTCGCGGTAGGGCGAGATGGCGGCTGTGACCGCGATCACGCCGTTGCGTGCCAGGAGCGCCGCCACCCAGCCGATGCGCCGGATGTTCGTGTCGCGGTCCGCCTTCGAGTAGCCGAGGCCCTTGGAGAGGCGCTCGCGGACCTCGTCGCCGTCGAGCAGCTCGACGCGTCGTCCCCTTCGGCGGAGCTCCTCGACCACGAGCACCGCGATCGTGCTCTTCCCGGAGCCCGAGAGTCCGGTGAGCCATAGGCAGAATCCGATGTCGGTGCGAATGTCGGCGTTTGGCATCGCCGGTGGACCCCTTTGCTCGCTCGGAGCGGCGACGGTACCGCAGGAGGGCGCGGCGTTTCCGAGGCCGGCGCGGTCGCATGCGATACTTTCGGTGTGGACGGGAGCGTCGGTCACGCGTGTGGCGTCTTCGGTATCTATGCCCCGGGGCACCCGGTGTCGAACGTCACCTACCTCGGCCTGTTCGCGCTCCAGCACCGGGGCCAGGAATCGGCTGGCATCGCGGTGAGTGACGGCGAGACGATCACGGTGGTGAAGGACATGGGTCTCGTCACCCAGGTCTTCGACGAGCGCCGGCTCGCTCCGCTCCAGGGCCACCTCGCCATCGGGCACAACCGCTACTCGACGACTGGTTCGAGCAGCTGGCGCAACGCGCAGCCCGTCTACCGCTCCGTGGGCGACGCCGGATTCGCTCTGGGCCACAACGGCAACCTGACCAACACCGTGGAGCTCGCCGAGGGCCTGGGGATGCTCCCGGGCCTCGTCACCGCGAACGTCGAGCTCGACTCCACCACCGACTCAGCGCTCATCGCCGAGCTCATCGCGCGTGAGTACGGCCCCGAGGTCCGCTCCGACGGGCGCGATCTCGAGATCGCGTTGGAGCGGGTCCTTCCCGGCCTGGTGGGCGGGTTCTCGCTGGTGCTCATGGACGAAGCGCACCTGATCGGCGTGCGCGACCGGCACGGGTTCTGGCCGCTTGTGCTCGGGCGCACTCAGGGCGGCTGGGTGCTGGCGAGCGAATCCGCCGCGCTCGACATCGTGGGCGCGCACTTCGTGCGCGAGATTGAACCGGGCGAGATGGTGACCATCGACGCGTCGGGGATCCGCTCGAGCCGCTTCGCCGACCCGTCCCCCCGACTCTGCCTGTTCGAGTTCGTATACTTCGCCCGTCCCGACACCCGGCTCTACGGCCGGAGCGTGCACGCGGCCCGCCAGCGCATGGGCGAGGAGCTGGCCCGCCAGGCCCCCGTTCCGGCCGACATGGTCATGCCCATCCCCGAGTCGGGGATCCCGGCCGCGCAGGGCTACGCGCGCGCGTCGGGGATCCCCTACGGCGACGGCGTGGTGAAGAACCGCTATGTGGGGCGCACCTTCATCCAGCCCAGCGAGCAGCTGCGCGGCCTTGGTGTGCGCCTGAAGCTCAACCCACTGGTCGAGAACATCAAGGGGAAGCGGCTCGTCGTGGTCGACGACTCCATCGTACGCGGCACCACGACGCGCGAGGTGGTGGCGATGCTGCGCGAGGCGGGCGCCGCCGAGGTCCACTTCCGCGTGTCGTCACCTCCCTACCGGTTCCCCTGCTATTACGGGATGGACACCGGGCGCCGCTCGGAGCTGCTCGCGGCCGATCTCGAGACGGGCGAGATCCGCGACTTCCTCGGCGTCGACTCGCTCGCCTACCTCGAGCTCGATCGGCTGACGGCGGCCACGGGCGCTTCGGCGTCGTCGTTCTGCACCGCCTGCCTGTCCGGCGACTACCCCGTGCCCGTGCCCGGCTTCGACTCGAAGCACGCGCTCGAGGTGGGCGAGCGAGGCCTCTCCGAGCCGGCGTCCCGGTCGTAGGCATGGGTCGGCGCGACCGCCCGGAGGCGGCGGGCCACCCGCTCACCTACAAGGACGCGGGCGTCGACATCGCCGCGGGCGAGAAGGCGGTCGAGCTCGTCAAGGCGCACGTCCGCTCCACGTTCCGGCCCGAGGTGGTCGGCGACATCGGCGGCTTCGGCGGCCTCTTCTCGTTGGGCCGGCTGTCGTATCGCGACCCGGTGCTCGTCGCGTCCACCGACGGCGTGGGCACGAAGTCACTCGTGGCCCGGATGGCCGGCCGCTTCTCGACCATCGGCATCGACCTGGTGGCGATGTCGGTCGACGACATCGCGGCGCAGGGGGCCGAGCCGCTCTTCTTCCTCGACTACATCTCGATCGGCCGGCTGGTGCCGGAGACGATCGAGGAGATCGTGGCCGGCGTGGCCGAAGGGTGCCGTCAAGCCGGCTGCGCGCTCATCGGCGGGGAGATGTCGGAGCATCCCGACATCATGGAGCCCGACGAGCTCGATCTCGTCGGCTTCGCCGTCGGGGTGGTCGAACGGGCCGAGCTCCTCCCGCGTGGCGTCGGGATCGGCGACGCGGTCATCGGCATCGGGAGCCCGGGCCTGCGGTGCAACGGCTACTCCCTCGCCCGTCGTGCGCTCCTCGGTCGGGAGGCGCGCGCTCTCTCTGATCCGGCCTGGAAGGGCGCGCAGCACACGTTGGCCGACGAGCTGCTCGCGCCGAGCGTGATCTACGCACCGGCGATGGCCGAGCTGCGTCGGAACGTCGAGGTGCACGCCTTCGCGCACGTCACCGGGGGCGGCATTCCCGGAAACCTCGCGCGTGTCCTCCCCGAGCGTTGCGACGCGGTGCTCAGTCGGGGTAGCTGGGACGAGCCGCGCGTGTTCACCGAGATCCAAGCCGCCGGCGACGTCCCCGACGACGAGATGGAGCACGTCTTCAACCTCGGGCTCGGCATGCTCGCGGTGGTGCCGGAGGACGGCGCGCTCCGGGCCCTCGACGTCGTCCGCTCGGCCGGGCACGCGGCCTGGGTGGTGGGCGAGGTGCGCGAGGGCAACGGCCGGGTGACGATCACACGGTAGGGCGGGCACGCGGTAGGGCGGGCACGCGGTAGGGCGGGCTATTCGAGCCAGGAGGCCGCCAACCAGGTGCGACGGCCGCACGCGGGGCATGTCATGAGGCGTGAGTGGTGACGCCAGGGCGCCCACAGCCACAGCGGGAGGTGGCGGCGAGCGAAGTCCAGGTAGCCGACGCGGCTCCGGCCATGGCACGAGGAGCACTCGACCACGAGTGTTCCCGGCCGTCGGATCGCGGTGGAGAACAACGCCGCCTTTCCGGAAGCGTCGGGCCCGAAGGCGCGGCGGGCGGCGTCCTCGGCCGCGGGCGCGGAGGTAGCACTCTCGGAGAACAGCGCTCGCTTGCCGCGGGGATCGCCCGTCACGGCCGGTCGGCCTGCAGCACCTGCGCGAGCGCGCGGTAAGCGGCCGCGCCGGGAGAGGTCGGCGCGTGCTCGAGGATGGAGCGACCGTAGGCGGGTGCCTCGGCGAAGCGGATCGACTTCGGCACCACTGGCTCGAGCACCTCGAGGCCGTAGCGTTGCTGCACGTCGGTGAGCACCTCGCGTGCGTGACGGGTGCGGCCGTCGACCATGGTGGCCACGATCCCTCGGACCTGGAGATCAGGACGTGTAAACGCGCGCACGTCGCCGACCGTCTCGAGGAGCTGCCCCACGCCCCGATGGCTCAGCGTCTCGCACTGCAACGGCACGATCACCTCGTCGGCGGCGGTGAGGCCGTTGATGGTGAGGATGCCGAGCGAGGGCGGGCAGTCGATCAGCACGGTGTCGAACCGCTCCTTGAGCGGCTCGAGAGCGCGCGCGAGCGCGTGCTCCCGCCCGGTGCGCGTGAGGAGGTGCACCTCGGAGCCCGCCAGGTCGATCGATGCGGGCAGCACGGTGAGCGCGTCGAGGGTGATCGCCACCTCGTCGGCCTTGTTACGACCGATCAGGACGTCGTGCAACGAGAGGGATAGGCCCTCGGGGTCGAGGCCGACCGAGTACGTAAGACACGCCTGGGGGTCGAGGTCGACGAGCAGGACCCTGCCGCCCAGCTCGGCCAGGGCCGCCCCCAGCGCGTGGACGGTCGTGGTCTTGGCGACGCCGCCCTTCTGGTTCGCGACGGCCAGCACCCGGGCCACGGCGCCGGAGTGTATCGCCGGCGTCGCGCGCTGGCCCGGGGCGGGACGCGGACTCCGCGATCTCGCTCTTCGTGACCTCTCATGGCCAAGCGTGACAAGGAGAATCGAGGTCCCACCGAGGACTACGCGCGGTGTGCGCGCACTGGGGAATAGATGCGGGAAGCGAAAGGTGACCGATGACTAGTTACGTCAGGGGACGAGAATGATACAATCGAGCTATCGATGAAGGAATGCTTCAGACAATACGCTGAAGTTCGAAACTTGTCGCAACCGGACAGTCGCCACCGGAACGCAACCGGACGGCCGCGGGGGGGGGTGCCCAGGGATGGGACGAGACCCGTCCGAGCCCGGGGTCACGGCCCGGCGGTGAGGATGCGAGGGGCTCTCGAGCCCGTCGGTGCCACGGACCGGGTGCCGAGCCGATGACATGGGAGGAAATCCATGCAGGGAACGCCCGACAACGACGCTCTCCTGACGCCGTCGGAAGTCGCTGCGATGTTCCGGGTCAACCCGAAGACGGTGACCCGATGGGCGAGGGCGGGCAAGATCTCGGCCATCCGGACGTTGGGCGGCCACCGGCGCTTCCGCGCCGCCGAGATCCGGCGGTTCCTCGACCAGGTCGAAGAGGGCACCGAGCTCTGAGTCGCGTCGCGGCGAACGTGCTGCGGCCACACATGACGGACGTGCCAGACACGACGACCCGGGCCGGAACCCCGGTCGTCGCCGCCCTCACTGGGCCCTCTTCATCGGTTCTTTGTTGGCCAGTTCTTTGTTGGCCAGTGCTTCGTTGGTGGCCGGGACCGGCGTCGATCCGGTGACCCCACGCTTTTCAGGCGTGTGCTCTGCCGACTGAGCTACCCGGCCGGGAAGCGGGCACCATGGCGTTCGCTTCGCGGTCCTGACGGGATTTGAACCCGCGGCCTCCGCCTTGACAGGGCGGCGTGCACTCCAAACTGCACCACAGGACCATGCGCGTACGTTGCTACGTGTCCGTTGCTCTTGGTGCTCCCGGCAGCCGCGCTGCCGGTGCACCGTGCCCCCAGGGGAATTCGAATCCCCGTTACCGCCTTGAAAGGGCGGCGTCCTGGGCCGCTAGACGATGGGGGCTCGCCTTCACCGGGGGCATCGCATGGTAGCAGCCACCCGTTGCCGGACTGCCGGGTCGGCAAGGGTCCCACGCGCGATCGCGCCGTCCTCGTAGCGTTCCGATCGGGCGTGGCACGCGGCGCGTGCACGGCGAGAGGAAACCACATGCGAGGACCTCGCGGAGGCATGACGGCACGCCGGCGGTGGCGATCGTGTTCGTGATCGGGCTCGGCCTGGTCGCGGGTTGCAGCGGTGGTGGCAGCGGCGACAGCGGTCGGACCACGGTGGCGTTCTGCTCCGAGGCGCGCAAGCTCCAAGGCGAGCTCCGGGGCATCACGCCCACCGACCCGCTGCTCATTGCCAAGACCATCGAGTCGTATCGGGCGCTCGAGAAGGTCGCGCCGAGCGAGATCGACCGAGACCTCACGGTCGTCATCGACGCGCTCGACAAGTTCCAGCAGGGCGACGCGGGCAAGCTCACCGCGCCCAAGGTGCAGGCCGCGTCGGAGCGCCTGCGGGCGTTCGGCAAGGACAAGTGCGGGATCAGCAACGGCTGAGCCTCCGACGCGCTCGGGCGCGTGTGGCCCGCCGTCGAGCTGATTCCCGGACCGTGAGGAGGGCGAGGCCGGGCACCCAGCACCGATCGGGCGCTCGCGAGCCGCCTACCATGCAACGTGGCGAGCGCGCGGCGCGACGGCAGCGTCACCGCCGGCGACACCGCAGCTCGGGCCGCTAGCTCAGTTGGCAGAGCGACGGACTTTTAATCCGCAGGTCCTCGGTTCGATCCCGAGGCGGCCCACCACGGCGCCGGTGCCTCGAGAGGTGGAGGCACCCGATGGGGCGGCGCTGTCCCGTCGCCGGAGTAGATTTCGGCCGACTTCGCCGGAGGAGCAGTTGCCTGAGGGAAGTGCGCCGAGCGCGGTCGTGGTGGACGAGGAGGCGCTGCTCCGCGTCGGCATCGCCACCGCCCTGCGACCGCTCGGGATCCGGGTCGCCGCCGAGACCGCTCGCGGTCACGAGGCGACCCGGCTCGTCGATGAGCAGGGTGCGGAGCTGGTGGTGGTGGGCAACCCCGCCGACATGCCCCGGGCCGAGCTGCTGGGGCGCTTCCGCGAGCGGGGCGTCTCCCCTCGCTCGCTCGTCCTGCTCCCGCAGGCCGACCCCGACGAGCTGGGCGCGTTGGTGGCGCTCGAGGTGAACGGGCTGCTCCTCCGCTCCGCCGACCTCGACGTGCTGACGCGGGCCATCGGGCAGATCATGGCGGGCGAGCGGGTGGTCGACCCGGTGCTCCTCGCGACCATGACCGACGGTGCCCCTCCCGCCGGCGACGACGCCGGCGCCCTCGTGCTCACCGCGCGCGAGCGCGACGTGCTCGCGCTGCTCGCCGAGGGGCGGTCGAACCGTGAGATCGCCTCCGCGCTCTTCGTCTCCCTCCCGACGGTGAAGACGCACCTCGCCCACATCTACTCGAAGCTGGACGCGCGGAACCGCAACGAGGCCCTGGGCCGGGCCGTCTCGCTCGGGCTCCTCGCCTGAGCCCGCTCCCAGCGTCACCCGGTTCCCACGCCCCGCGCGAGTGCCGCGCCGTGGCCCGCGATGGGTCGTATATTCGGCGAGTCGCTGGCGAGGGGAGAACCGGATGCTCGTGCTCACCCGAAGGGCGAACCAGAGCATCATGATCGGCAACGACGTCGTCGTGACCGTGCTCGAGGTACGCGGCGATCAGGTACGGCTCGGCATCGAGGCGCCACGCGAGATCGACGTGCATCGCGAGGAGGTCTTCGAAGCGCTGCACAGCGCCGACGCCGACCGTGAGGTGAACATCGTCGAGCCCGCTCCCGACGCGCTCATCACACCCGCGCCTCCCGAGCCCGTCTGATCGCCGCGTCTCACCCGCCGAGCGCGGCGCGTACGTCGGTGAGAGGCCGACCCAACGCCTCCGCAACCGCGGGATTCGTAACCGCGCCGGCCGCCGTGTTGACACCGAGCGCCAGCGCGGTGTCGGCCGTGACGGCCGCTGCGACGCCGGACCGGGCCAGCTCGCAAGCGTACGGAAGCGTCGCGTTGGTGAGCGCGTAGGTCGACGTACTGGGAACCGCGCCCGGGATGTTGGCCACCGCATAGTGCAGCACGCCGTGACGCTCGTAGACGGGCTCGGCGTGCGTGGTCTCGCGAGCGGTTTCGACGCAACCGCCCTGGTCGATCGCACAGTCGACGATCACCGCGCCGGGCTTCATCGCCCGCACCATGGCCTCGGTCACCAGCACCGGCGCCCGGCCGCCCGGCACCAGGACCGCGCCGATCACGAGGTCGGCGTCGGCGACGGCGCGCGCCACCGTGCCCCGGTTGCTGGCGAGGGTCATGATCCGGCCCCGGTGGATCTGGTCGACCCAACGCAGCCGGTCGAGGTTCCGATCGAGCAGCAGCACCTCGGCCTCCATGCCCTGGGCGATCCACGCCGCGTTCCATCCGACGTTTCCCGCACCCAGCACGACGACCCGGGCCGACCGCACGCCGGGCGCACCGCCGAGCAGCACCCCCCGTCCGCCCTGCTGCCACTCGAGGAAGTGCGCGCCGATCTGCGGTGTCATGCGCCCGGCGACCTCGCTCATCGGCGCGAGCAGGGGAAGGCTGCCCGATTCGAGCTGCACCGTCTCGTATGCGATGCCGGTTACCTCGTTGCGGAGCAGCGCGTCGGCGACCGACGGATAGGCGGCGAGGTGCAGGTAGGTGAAGAGCACCAGCCCGGGGCGAAGATGGTGGAGCTCGTCCTCCTGGGGCTCCTTCACCTTGCACACCAGACCGGCCCGCTCCCACACCTCGTCGGCGGCGGTCACGACCTCGGCCCCCGCGGCGCGGTACTCGTCGTCGACGATCGACGAGTCGGCACCGGCGCCGCGCTCGACGACGACCGGGATCCCGTGAACGACGAGCTCGTGGACGCCGTCAGGCGTGACGGCGACGCGGTGCTCGCCGTCCTTGACCTCGCGCGGCACGCCGATGGTGAGCGGAGCGGCGGCGGAGCTCACGGCACGAATCCTACGGTCGGAGCCGGTCGGCGAGGCGCCCCGGCTCGGTCACCACGTCGAGCCGGGCGTGTTCCACGAGGAACCGGAGGTTGCGGGCGTGCAGCTGACTGCTGCCGAAGCGGTTGAGGGCGACGACGACCGACCGACCGACGAAGGGCGCGCCGTCGAACGCCGCGGCCGTCAGCCGGACCGCGTTGATCGCGCCCAGCCCGGGGTCGGCCACGATCACGACCACATCGGGCTCCAGGAGACGCGCGAGATCGACGGTGTCGCCGTCGGTCGCGATCGGCGAGCGTGGTCCCCCGACCCCCTCGACGAGGCCCACCTCGGTGCCCGGCGGCCACTCGAGCTCGGCGACGAGATCGGCGACGGTGAACGGCGGCCGACCGAGCTCCTCCGCCGCCATCGGCGGCGCCCACGCGATTGGGTACGAGCGGTGGGGCGGGCAGATCTCGTCGGGTCGCTCGCCGGTGGCCGCGGCGAGCACGTCGGCGTCGGTCGGGCCGGTGTCGGTCCCCGACTGCGTGGGCTTGCGGGCGGCGATCCTCACTCCGAGGGCCCGCAGATGCGAGAGCGTGGCCGCGCCCCACCACGTCTTGCCCACCTCGGTGCCGGTACCGGTGACGAAGACGATCCGGTCGGGCCGCGGCGAGCTCACGCGAGCGCGAGCTCGCGGAGCGCAGCGGCCAGCTCGGCCACCTGCGCGTGCGTGTGCGCGGCAGACAGCGCGACCCGCAGCCGCGACGTGCCCGGCGGAACCGTGGGCGGCCGGATGGCCGGCACCAGCATGCCTCGCTCGAGGAGCGCGTCCGCGGCCGCGAGCGCGCGCGACTCGCTACCGCATACGACGGGGACGATCGGGGAGGGGTGCGCGGGCCGGAGCGCGTCGACGTTCGTGCGAAGGCGTGCCCGCAAGGTGTCGCCCTCGGGTGAGCGCACCACGTGGAGCGCGGCACGTGCGGCGGCCGTGTCGGCCGGGCTGAGCGCGGTCGTGAAGATGAACGAGCGGGCGCGATTCACGAGCAGCTCGGTGAACGCGGCGGGGCCGGCGACGAACCCGCCCAGCGCGCCGAGCGTCTTCGAAAGGGTGCCGACACGCAGCACGTCGACTCCTTCGAACGCGGCATCGGGCCCGAGCACGGCGTGCGCCTCGTCGAGCACGAGGAGCGCGCCGTGGCGGGGGCAGAGCTCGGCCAGCTCTTCGACCGGTGCGAGGTCGCCATCCATCGAGAAGACCGTGTCGGTCACGACCACGCGCCGGCGGTGGGAGCTGGACGTGAGGAGGTCGCGGAGATGGTCGAGGTCGCGGTGCCGGTAGACCGCGATCTTGGCCCGACCGAGCCTGCAACCGTCGATGATCGACGCGTGGTTGAGCTCGTCGGAGCACACGAGCGTGTCGGGACCTCCGAAGGTGGTGAGCACGCCGAGGTTGGCCGCGTAGCCGGTGGAGAAGACCACCGCCCGCTCGGCGCGCTTCCAGTCGGCGAGCTCCTCCTCGAGCTCGGTGTGCACCGGCCTCGAGCCGACGATCAGGCGGGCCGATCCCGCCCCCGCGCCCCAGCGGTCGAGCGCGGCGTGGGCGGCCGCGATCACCTCTGGGTGCTGGGTGAGGCCGAGGTAGTCGTTGGAGGCGAACGACACGACGGGCCGGCCGTCGGGGGCCAGCTTGCCTTCGGGCCCGGCGGCATCGAGGTCGCGCGGCTCGCGCCACCGCCCCGCGGCACGCACCGCTCGCGCCTCGGCCTCGGCCCACGCCCGCCAGGTCATCCGGCACCGATCTCGTCGAGCGCCTGCGCGAGCACGGACACAATCGTCTCGAGCTCGCGTGATGTGATCGTGAGCGGCGGCATCAGCACGACGACGTCGCCGAGGGGGCGGAGCAGCACGCCCCGCTCGACCGCGGCCGCACACACCCGGCGGCCCCACCGGAGCCCGTCGGACGGTGGCGCGAGCTCGACTCCACCCATGAGGCCGAGCAGTCGCACGTCGCGCACCGCCGGGTGGGGGGCGATGCGGTCGTCGAGGAGCGCGCGCAGCTCGGCCGAGCGGGCCCGCACGTTGTCGAGCACCCTCCACTCGCCGAGCAGCTCGAGGTGCCGCAGCGCGACCGCGGCCGCGAGCGCGTTCCCGCCGTAGGAGTGGCCGTGATAGAGGGTGCGGCCACCGAGGTCGGGACCGAGGAACGCGTCGAACACGCGCTGGCTCGCCGCGGTGGCGGCCATCGGGAGGTAGCCGCCCGTGAGGCCCTTCCCCAGGCAGAGCAGGTCGGGGCGCAACCCGCACTGCTCCGACGCGAACAACGTGCCGGTGCGCCCGAAGCCGGTCGCGACCTCGTCGCAGATGAGGAGCACGTCGCGCTCCCTGCACGCGACGCCGAGCGCGGTGAACCACTCGGGTGGCGCGAGCCGCATGCCGGCCGCGCCCTGCACCAACGGCTCCACGACCAGCGCCGCGAGCCGATCGCCGTGCTGGTCGACGAGCGCGACCGCGCGCTCGAGGCAGCGAGGGTCGTCGAAGCCCGGCGCGCGCACCACGGGGAACCGGAGCGGGTCGAACACCTCGGTGCCGAACCCGTCCCCACCGACCGAGAGCGAGCCGACCGTGTCGCCGTGGTAGGCGTCACCGAAGGCGAGGAACGTCGTGCGGCCCTCGACACCCCGGTTGGCCCAGAACTGGAAGGCGATCTTCAGTGCCTGCTCGACGGCGGCGGCGCCGTCGGACGCGAACAGGAAGTGCGGCCCGTCGACGGGTACCACCGCGGCGAGCGCCTCGGCCAGCTCGACGGTGATACGGGCGCTGTTGCCGAGCAGGGTGGTGTGCGCAACGCGGTCAAGCTGCTCGCGCAGCGCGGCGTCGAGCTCGGGAACGTGGTGGCCCAGCGTGTTGACCCACAGCGACGAGATGGCGTCGAGGTAGCGGCGCCCGTCGACGTCGACGAGCTCGTGGCCCTCGCCGCGTTCCACGATGATCGGCGTGCTATCGGCGAAGGCCGCCATCTGGGTGAAGCCGTGCCAGACCACCGCCGCGTCGCGCTTCACCCACTCCTCCGCCGTCCCCATCGGCGCCGATGTTAGGAGGACGGCCGCCCGCCGTTCGGGGCTTACGCTGTAAACTTGAGCGCCATGGAGCCCACCGCGGTGACATCTCGAGCGCGCGTCCCCCTCACGCGGCGACGGGTCCTCGAGGCCGCACTCGCCCTGGTGGACCGTGATGGCCTCGACGCGCTCAGCATGCGCCGGCTCGGCGCCGAGCTCGGCGTGGAGGCGATGTCGATCTACCACCACATTCCCGGCAAGGAGGCCATCCTCGACGGGCTCGTCGAGCTCGTGACCGGTGACCTCGGCCGAGGGGAGGTCGGCGCGCGCTCGAGCAGTGCGGGCTTGAGCAGTGTGGGCCGGGAGGAGCAGCTGCGTCACGGCGTCCGCGCCCTGCGTCGCATCGGGCTCGACCATCCGGAGGTCTTCCCGCTGGTCGTGTCGCGCGCGGAGCCACGAGCGCTCGCGCCGGTTGAGGCCACGCCGGCGGCGTTGCGGGCGCTCGGCATCGACGATGTGACCGCACGCGCCGGGTCTCGTGCGCTCGTGGCGTACGCGATTGGCTTCACGCTGGGCCGAGCACGCCACGCGTCTACGGTCGACGACGACCGGGCGTTCGAGCAGGGCCTCGACGTGATCTTCGCCGGGATGCGCTCGCTCGCTTGCTGACGCGCAGCCTGCCGCGGGCTCAGACTCGTGCGGCGAGGAACCGGTCGGCGGCGCCGACGAGCTCGGTGAAGCGGGTGGCGGGTATCGGTACTCCTCGGGGTGCGCCGGTCACGAGAGGCGCCGGCCCCACTACGCGCCCCCGGCCTCGCGAACGAGAGGCGCCACCTCCTCCATGAACCGGTCCAGCGTCGCGGGCGCGCCGAAGTCGGAGAGCTGGACGACGAAGCCCTCCGCGCCGTGAGCGACCTCGGACGCGAGCGCGGCACCGACCTCGGTCGCGGTGCCCGCGATCAGCCCGCCCCACGACCCGAACCGCCGCTCGGCCACCGCGACCACCTCCGCGCGGCCGGCGTCGTCGGGCGCGAGACCCACGGGGTGCTGCACCGACACCCGGGCGTCACCCGCCAGCGGCGCCAGCTCGGAGAGGCGGTCGGTGGCGTAGCTCGGGCAGTTCCACCAGTCGGCGTGATCACGCACGAGCGGCATCGTGAGCCTCGGCCCCGCGCCGCCGATGTGCACCGGGACGTGGGCCTGGGCCGGGACGGGTCGCCCGATCGCGCCCTCCATCCGGTAGTGCGTGCCGCGGTAGTCGAACCGCTCGCCGGCGAACATGAGCCGGACGATCTCGAGCGTCTCGCGCAGCCGCGCCGCCCGCTCGGCCGGCGCGCCCGTGTCGAAGCCGAACGCGTGGAGCTCCGCCTCCACCGAGCCCCATCCGATCCCGAGCTCGAGCCGTCCATCGCTGATCAGGTCCACGGTGGCGGCCATCTTGGCGAGCAGCGCCGGGTGACGGAACGGGTCACATGTCACCAGGTGGCCGATTCGGATCGTCGACGTGTGGGCCGCGAGCGCGGCGGCGAGCGTCCAGCCCTCGAAGGTGTCGTGCTCCGTGGCCACCGGCGCGGCGAGGTGGTCCATGAGCCACATCGAGTCGAAGCCGGCGGCCTCCGCCGCGAGCGTGCGCTCGAGCAAGGTGGGGAAGCTCATCCGGAGCTGCGGAAGGAACACGCCGAACCAGGGCGCGCTCATGACCGGCTCCGACATGACCGGCTCCGACATGACCGGCTCCGTCATGACCCGGGTGACGAGCGAGCGAGCAGGGCATCGAGCTTGGCCTCGAGACGCGCGACGTCGCTCTTCGACGCATCCTCCGCGCCGTGGCGCAACGTCACCACGATCGAGCCACCGGGGTAGAGCGTGGCGTCGGCCACCTCCTCGATCCGGTTGGCGCCCTGGCGCCGGATGGCGTTCAGCACGTCGCTGTCGCGGAGGCCGAGATGCCCGAGCTGTGTTTCGTTGAAGTGCCCGTTGGTGACGAGCGAGGTGGGCTTGCCCTCCAGCAGCTCGACGGCGGTGCGGCTGTTGCGCATCGCACGGACGAAGAACGCGTTGACCGCGACGAGCACAGCCGCGCCCACCAGGCCACCCACCAGCGAGTTGTCGGAGCCGATGACGGCGTTCTGCACGATGTTGCTGAGCAGGAGCAGCACCACGAGGTCGAGCGTGTTGAGCTGGGCGAGGTTGCGTTTCCCGCTCACGCGCAGGATCACGATGATGCCGCCGTACACGGCGACCGTGCGGAGGATCTTCTCGACGAGCGAGATCTCGACGTGGAACAGGTGGTGGACGATCGAGGCTGCGATCACGGCGGGCGCTCCTTCCTCGGGGGCGGTGCGCCAGCCTAAGCACGCCTCGTCATCATGTGACGCCTCGTCATCATGTGATCGTCGTACCGCCGTCGACGGGAATCGTCGTGCCGGTGACGTGCGAGGCGTCGCTCGACAGGAGGAACGCGACGACCGACGCGATCTCCTCCGGCTGAGCGACCTTCTGGAGCGGAACCCGTTGCCGGGTGCGCTCGATCGCCTCGGGCGTGCGCCACGCGCCGAGCGTCATCGGGGTGTCGACGCCGCCTGGACAGATGCAGTTGGCCCGGATGCCCTGGGGCCCGTACTGCACCGCGAGCAGCCGCGTCAGGGCGTCGACCCCGCCCTTCGCCGCGGTGTAGCCCGCCCCGAGCCCGTGGCCGCGGAGCGCGGCGGTGGAGGCGATCGTCACCACCGCGCCGCCTCCGGCCGCGACCAGGTGAGGGAGGCTGTGCTTCACGGCGAGGAAGGTACCGGCGAGGTTGACCCGCAGCACGTGCAGGAAGTCGGCGAGCGTCACGTCGGCGAGCGGCTTGAGATCGCCTCCGTGGAAGATGCCGGCGCAGGTGACGACGCCGGTGAGCGCGCCGAGCGCGCCGAGCGCGTCGGTCGCGCCGGCCACCGCCGCCGCGACCGCGTCGTCGTCGCCCACGTCGGCGACGAGCGCGATGGCCTTGCCGCCCGCGCTCGCGATGTCGCCCACGGTCGCGGTCACGCCGTCGGAGGCGCGATCGAGCGCGGCCACGGCCCCGCCTTCGGCCGCGACCCGCAACGCGGTGGAACGGCCGATGCCGCTCGCGGCGCCGGTCACGAGCACCGCCTGACCATCGAGTCGGCCACCGGGCGCGCTCACTTCAGCACGAGTGGATTGAGCGGCGAGCCGCTCCCGCCCACCACGGGGATCGGTGCGGCCGCGAAGAGGCCTTCGTACACAGCGTCGGCCGCGCAGTCGGCCGCCAGCTCGTCGAGATCGAAGAGCTCGCCCACCAGGAGGCCGAGGTCGCGCAGCGCGCCGACGTGCCAGGTGAGGAAATGGTCACCGGACTCCGGGGGCACGACGGAGCACGCGGTGGTGTCGGTCGCGACCATGGCGGCGTCGTGTCGGTGCAGCCAGGGGATGGTGCGGGGCGAGAGGCCGGGCTCGGCTCGGCCCACCCGCGTGCGCTCCGCGTCGTCGAGGCCGGCCCACCAGCCGAGGTGACCCGTGCGCACGAGGAGCACGTCACCGGGCTCGAGGTCCGCGTTCTCGTCGCGCGCGGCCCCGTCGAGCTGATCGGGGCCGATCGCGAAGCCGGGTTCGAGGTGCTCGACGCCCAGGTGGCGGGCGACGTCGAGCAGCACGGCGCGACCGACGATCCCGCCCGCGAGCTTGTGCACTCCGAGGCGCTGGGCGCCGCGCGCGCCCGTCACGAGTCCGGCCCAGTAGCCGTTGTAGAGGGTGTGATCGGCGCCCACGTGGCCGAACCCGTCGAGCTGGGTGGACGACTGGAGCGCCATCACGACGTAGTCGTCGGACACCTGGAAACGGCCTCTCCCGCGACCGCCGCCGAGCACGTCGTCGCCGGCCGCGAAGTCGTGGAGGTGCAGCGGCGGGGGGCGGTAGGCACCCGGGGTGGGCGAGCCGTCGATCGGCACGGCGAGCGAGAACTGCTTGCCCGTGCGGACCAGCCGGGCCGCGGCCGCCGTCCGCTCCGGGGTGAGGAGGTTGGCCGTGCCGCGCTGGTCATCGGCGCCCCACCGGCCCCAGTTGCCTGGCTCGCCGGGCGTCGCGCCGTCGACCTTGCCGTCGGGGCCGACTCGATACGCCGGCGGCTCCCAACCGGCGATCGGGCTGTCGGGGACGTCTCGCATGCGCCGGCGCACCTTCCGTTGCTGATTCGGCCGCTGCTGATTCGGCCGCATGGTGACTCGGGCCGCATGGTGACTCGGGCCGTATCGTGATTCGGACCGTAAGGTGACTCGAGCGTCAGGACCGTAGCCGACCGCGTCGGCGTAGGGAACGGGGGAACGGGTGCCAGATCCGTCGGTGCCAGATCCGTCGGTAGTCGCGATGCACGGGGTCGACGGGCGCGTCATCGTCGTGACCGGGTCGGGCCAGGGCATCGGGCGAGGGATGGCCCATCACCTCGGGAAGGGTGGTGCCCGCATCGTGGTCGCCGAGTGGAAGGCTGAGAAGATGCAGCGCACGGTCGACGAGCTCGACGAGCTGGGCGTGCCGGCCCTCGGCGTCGTGTGCGACATCAACGAGCGCGACCAGATCGAGGCGATGGTCGCGGCCACGGTCGAGCGTTTCGGCCGCGTCGACGCCATCATCAACAACGCGCAGACTTTCCGTCCCAACGCGCCCATCGCCGAGGTGAGCGAGGCCGACCTCGAGGTCTTCCACCGATCGGGCGTGAAGGGCACGCTCTGGGCGATGCAGGCCGTGTACCCGAGTATGAAGGCCCAGGGCTGGGGTCGCATCGTCAACTTCGCGTCGTCGATGGGAATCACCGGGGGGCGAGGCTTCGCGGCCTACAACGCGTCCAAGGAGGCGATCCGCGCGCTCACGCGCACGGCGGCCCGGGAGTGGGGGCCAGACGGCATCGTGGTGAACGCCATCGCGCCGGCCGCGGCGTCGGAGCGGGGCAAGGCCTCCGCCGCGCGCCAGAGCGAGGCTTACCTCGAGTTCATCAAGAGCTGCCCCATGGGCCGTCAGGGCGACCCCGAGCTCGACATCGCGCCGATCGCGTGGTTCCTGTGCTCCGACGCCTGCCGCTACCTCACCGGCCACACGTTCATGGCCGACGGCGGCGCGTTCATGTGGGCGTGACGCTCGACGGCTACCGCTTCGTGACCGACGCCGTCACGACCGACGCCGACTTCGACGCGCAGGGCCACCTCAACAACACCGCCATCGTCGGCTTGTTCAACGACCTGCGGATCGCGTACGCGCGGCAGTGTGTGGGCGCGCGCTGGATCGGCTACCTGATCTCCGAGCAGCTGGTCATCGTGGTACGCGAGCTGCACGTGCTCTACGAGAGCGAAGGCCTTCCCGGGGAGTCGTTCATGGGTGCGACGCGCCATGCGCGCCGACAGGGAAAGGCCGCGTTCGTCGAGCAGCGGCTGGTCGAAGCGGCCACGGCGCGGCCGGTCGCGTCGGCTTGGGTCGTGCAGCTCCTCGCCCGCGACGGCCGGGTGGTCGACTGGCCCGAGTGGTACTGGGACCTGGTGGGCGCGGTCGAGGGCGGACCCGTGCCGGTCGTGCCGGGCGGGCCCCGCGCGCCGTGGGGACCACCCTGATGAGTGATGCCGGCCTGATGAGTGATGCCGGCCTGATGAGTGATGCCGGCCTGATGAGTGATGCCGGCCATGAGTGATGCCGGCCTGATGAGTGATGCCGGCCATGAGTGATACGGCGATGACCAAGCACGCCGGGCTCGCCGCCAACATCCGGCTCGTGGCGATCGCGTGCGAGCACGCGGGCTCGCCCTTCTACGGCGACCTCCTCACGCGGATGGCCGGCGACGTCGAGGCCGGTGGCCCGGTGTGGACGGTGCTCGGCCCCCACGCGCACGCGCCGTTCGAGGCCGTGCACTGCCTCCGGCTCCTCGGCGGCGTACACCGGCTCGTGCTCGCGGGCGAGGAGCCGGAGCTGGCAGCGCACTTCCCGTCGACCGGTGGCGACGGCGACGCCGTCGCGGCCTGGCCGCGCTTCCGCGCCGTCGTCGCGGCCGCCCCCGCCGCCGTGCTCGACGCGCTGACCCGGCCGCCACAGACGAACGAGGTGGGCCGGTCGGCGGCGCTGGTCGGTGGCTTTCTGACCGTCGCGCGCGACACTAGTCGGCCCCTGTGCGTGCTCGAGCTCGGCGCAAGCGCGGGACTGAACCTGTGCTTCGACCGTTTCCGGTTCGAGCAGGACGGCTCCGCGTTCGGCGACCCGGCGTCGCCGGTGCGCTTCGAGAACCTGTGGGAGGACTCGTGCCCACCGTTCGACGCGAGCTGCACCGTCGCCGAGCGGCGCGGGTGCGACCGCGACCCGATCGACGCCGGCACGGCCGAAGGGCGGCTCACACTGTTGTCGTACGTATGGCCGGGCCAGGACGAGCGATTCGAGCTGCTGCGCGCCGCGCTCGACGTGGCCGCGCGCGTCCCCGTGACCGTCGACCGGGCCGAGATCCCCGACTGGCTCGTGGAGCAGCTCGCGGTACCGCGGCCCGGTCGCGCGACCGTCGTGTTCCACTCGATCGTGTGGCAATACCTCGACCACGAGACCCGGGTCCGGATCACTGACACACTGCGCGACGCCGGCGCGCGGGCAACCGATGACGCGCCGCTGGCCTGGCTGCGGCTCGAGCCCGGCCCGCCGCATTTTTTCCCGCCCGAGCTACGGCTCACGAGCTGGCCCGGTGGCGACGAGCGCCTGCTCGCCACCGCGGAGTTCCACGTCGGCCCGGTGCGCTGGCTCGCCTGACCGCTCTTCCCCTCCTCCACTTTGGCGTCGCTAGGCCCGCATATTCGATGGCTTCGTGACGCCAAAGCGGGGGTGAGCGAGGGGCGCGGCGGTCAGGCGCCGAGGCGCTCGAGCATCTCGCCCAGTCGTGCGACGCCGCGGCGTACGGCGGACGCGTAGCCCTCCTCCTCGATCCTCGGCCCGATGAGCTCGAGGTCGAAGCAGCCCGCGTAGCCGGCCGCGAGCACCTGCCCGAGGATGCGCTCGATGGGGATGTCGCCGTCGCCCGGCACGAGTCGGTTGGGCGTCGAGAGCGTGCCCACCGCGAAGTCGGACACCTGCACCAGCCGGAGCGTGTCGGCGCCGGAGGTGATCGTGTCCGCAAGACCGCGCTCGGACCAACACGCGTTGATCTCCATGCACACGCCGGCGCCGAGCCGTCGGGCGAGGTCGATCATGTCGCGGAGGGTGTGCACGAAGCCCACGTCGACGCGCAACGAGTTGGTGTGCTCGAGCGCGAACGGGAAGCCGCGGGCGCGGGCGTCGGCGAGCACCGGCGCGAGCGCGGCCTCGAGCGCGTCGGCGGCCTCCTCCCAGGTGAGCGGGCCGGCCGGGCCGGTGGTGAAGACCAGGCACTCCGCGCCCACGATCTCGGCCGCGTCGAGGGCCCGGGTCAGCCGCTCGCGCTGCGCGTCCCACTGCGAGACGCGAGCGAGGTGGAACGGCCCGAGCCCGATGAGGTTGCTCACTCGCAGGCCGGCGTCCGCGACCCGGCGCGCGCCGTCGGTCCATCCGGTGCGCTCCAGCTTGACGGCCGATATCCCGACGTTCGTGACGCCGGCCTCGGCGTAGAACGCCAGGTCTTGCTCGAGCGACCAGTCGAAGGTGCAGATGGCACTCACCGAGAGGCGCGAGTGAACGGTCGGCGTGAGCTGGGAGGTCAGCGCGAGTGCTCCTCGAGCCAGTCGCCGATGATCGGGAAGATCCTGGTAGGCGCGCACAGACCGGCGACGAGGTCGTCGTGGCCGACGTCGACGGGGAAGCCGTCGGCCATGCCCGCGCGCACGAACGTCTTGTCAGCGCTCCCGAGCACGTCGAAGGTCGCGCGTACTGCCTCGGCCGGGCGCTGCAGATCGGCCGCGCCGACCATCACGAGCACCGGGAGCGTGAACTCACCGAGCCGATCGGACCACACAACGGAGCCGTCGAGCGTGCGCATCGCGCCGGACTCGATCCAGTCGACGAACTGCTCCACGATCGCAGTCGACTCGTCGGGAACGCCGTAGCGGAAGTAGCGCGCGGTCACGACCCAGTCGGTGTCGGAGGGTCGGAAGCTGCTCTCGAGCAGCTCCGACTGCTGCGCCGCGAGCAGTGGGCCCAGGTCCTTCACCATCGAGAACCGCAGCCGTGTCCCCTCGGGCTCCGGGAAGCCGGTCGTCACCCCCGGCACCTGCGCGCTCGCCGGCGTGACCGCCGGTGAGCCCATCGTGACACCGCCTCGAAGCTGTCGAGCGGTGCCCGCGATCGCGACGGCGTAGAGCGCGATGCCGCTCATCTCGGTTCCCAGCCAGAACGCCTCCTCGGCACCGGTCGCGCCGCACGCGGCCGCGACCGCGGTGGGCACGTCGTGGATAACGAAGTCGTCGAACGTCCACTGGAGCGCGGGGTCGGGGCCGCCGTCGGGCCAGCTCTCGTTGCGGCCCCGTAGATCGACCAGCCACACGTCGAAGCCGCGGCCGGCGAGGTAGCGCGCGAGCGAGTAGTCGGGGTGCACGTCGAAGATGTAGCGGCTACCGCAAAGCCCGTGGCCGAGCACGACGGGGAACGGCTTCCGGCCCTCGGCCCCGGCCCAGTGAGGCCGATAGCGATAGAGCGCGAGGTTCCAGCCGTCGGCGGTCCGGGCCACGAGGCGCTCGTCCTCGCCGGTCTCCCACTCGAGCGCGGCCGTGAACTCGGGTGACTCCGGGGGAGGCGCCGCCGGCGGGACGGGAGGCGTGCTCACCCGAGCACCAGGCCGCGGGCCGCGCTGCTCCCGCCGTCCAGGGGCAGGTTGATCCCGGTGACGAACTCCGACTCCAGGCTTGCGAGGTACACGGCCGCGTGGGCGACATCGGTAGACACGCCGATGCGGGTCAGGTGCATCGCCGCGATCCGAGTCCGGCGCTCGTCGGCGAGGTCTGCGTCGCGGCGGTCGTTGAGCACGTAGCCGGGGCTGATGGCGTTGCACCGGATCCCGTGGGCCGCGTAGTCGACCGCGACGGAGCGGGTGAGCGCGTTGAGCCCGCCCTTGCTGGCGATGTAGGCCGCCAGCCCGGGACTGGCCCGCTCGCCGGCGCGTGACGAGATATTGACGATCGACCCGTGTCCGGCCTCGATCATGCGCGGCACGGCGGCCCGGCAGAGCCACATCACCGCGGTGAGGTTGACGCGCAGGATCGACTCCCAGCTCTCGGTCGAGATTTCGGCGATCGGACGATCGCCGCCGCCACCGGCCGCGTTGTTGACCAACACCGTGAGGCTGCCGAGGCGCGCGGCCGCGTCGTCGACCAGCCGGGTGCACGCGGCCTCGTCGGCGAGGTCGGCCGGGATGAACTCCGCGGTCCCACCGGCCCGGGCGATGGCTTCGACCACGGCGTCGCCGCGCCCACGGTCGCGGCCCGTCACCGCGACGTGCGCGCCTTCGGCGGCGAAGCGCGTCGCGATTTCGCGACCGATGCCGGCGGTGGAGCCGGTGACCAGCGCGTGCTCGCCCGCCAGACGCAAGTGGATCCCTCTCGGCCGATCCTCCCGGGCGGTCAGGCTAGCGGCCGGCCGAAGCGGCTAGTGAGGGCCCGAGAGGATGTCATGTGACGGGCGGCGATCTCGACGGGCCGGCCACCGCGAGCCGGCCAGCGTCGCGACCCCGAACAGCGCGGCGGCGACGAGCACGATCGATCCGCCGGGCGCGAGTGCCCACTGGCGCGCCGCCGTCAGCCCGACCACCACTGACAGCATGCCGATCGCGACCGCGCCGAGCATGGTGGCACGGAACGACCCGGCGAGGAGCCGGCTCGTAGCGACCGGCAGCACCATCAGCGCGGCCACCAGCAATACCCCGACGACCCGCATCGCTGCCACGACCGTGACCGCGGTGAGCACCGAGAGCATGGTGTTGAGCATGTCGGCGGGGATGCCGGAGACGCGGGCCGACTCCTCGTCGAGCACGACGGCGTGGAGCGCCCGCCCGGCCACCGCGATCGTGAGCACGATCACCACGCCGAGCGCGGCGACCACCCACACGTCGCCGGCGGTCACCGTGAGGATGGAGCCGAACAGGTAGGGGAGCACGTTCGTCCGGCCCGGCCCGGCCCGGCTCACGAGCACGACGCCGGCCGCGATCCCGCCGTAGAAGAACAGCGCGAGAGCGAGGTCGCCGGACGCGCGGCCGCGAGACCGAAGCCACTCCAGCGTGACCGAGCCCGCGACCGCGACGAGCAACGCGGTCCAGATCGGCCACACCTCGAGCAGAAGCCCCGCAGCCACCCCGGCGAAGGCCAAGTGACCCAGACCGTCGCCCATCAGCGAGAGCCGCTTCTGCACGAGGAAGGTGCCGATGAGCGGCGCGCACGCGCCCACCACGAGCCCGGCCACCAACGCGAGCTGCATGTACTCGCGGTCGTACGGATAGGGCAGGGCCACCGCGCTCACCGCGCTCACCGCGCCCGTCGCATCAGCCCAACCCCTCGAGCCACAGCGGCAGGTCCTCGGCATGGATGCCGAGGCTCACGCCGGTCGCGGCCAGATCGGTCGGCGGGCCGTCGAAGAGGACGCGGCGCTTGAGGACGACGACGCGGTCGAGGTCGTCGGCGACCGCGCCGAGCTCGTGCGAGACGAGGAGCACGCCGGCGCCGTGCTCGCGCACGAGGTGCGTGAGCGAGTCGCAGAAGAGCCGTTGCGACTCCGCGTCGACACCCGCGACGGGCTCGTCGAGCACGAGCAGCTCGGGCTCGCTCGCCAGCGCCTTGGCGATGAGGACGCGTTGCCGCTGGCCACCCGACAGCTCGGTCAGGCGTCGCCGGCGCAAGCCCGCGAGCGCGACCGACTCGAGCGCGTGGTCGACGGCGGCCCGATCGGCGGGTCCGGCCCGGCGCCACCAACCCTGCCGAGGAAGCCGTCCCGCGGCCACGATCTCCTCCACGGTCGCGGGGAGATCGGGCACGAGGCGTGGCCGCTGGGGCAGGTAGCCCAGGCGCCACCGGTCGCCCAGCCGTCTCGGCGCGACCCCGAACAGCAGCACCGACCCGGTCGTGGGCCGAAGCAGCCCGAGCAGCACCCGCAGCAGGGTCGACTTCCCCGAGCCGTTGGGGCCGACCAGCGCGACGAACTCCCCCGGCTCCACCGCCAGAGCGACCCGGTCGAGGACGACCTCGTCTCCGAAGGCGAAGGAGACGTCGTGGGCGGCGAGCAGCGAGGCGATGGCCCGTCTCCGAGGGTCGAGTCCCCCGGGTGCTGGCCCCGGGTTCCTGAGAGTGAGATCGATTCCTAGAATAGACCTCGATGGGCCGTGGTCGAGGTGCGAGGTCGGGTGAGGTCACGGCCGCGCCGGCGGCGCTCTCCAGGCTGGCCGTGCTCGTCGGGCTGGCCGTGCTCGTCGGGCTGGCGGGGCTGGTGACGGCGTGCGGCGGCGGCAACTCCGACCGCGGCCGCTCGGGCGAGAAGGTGCGAGTGGTGGCGGCGTTCTTTCCGCTCGCCGAGGCCGTGCGCAACGTCGGCGGCGGGCGCGTGACGGTGACCGACCTCACACCCGCCGGCGCCGAGCCCCACGACCTCGAGCTCACCACCGAGCAGGTGGACGCGATCCAGGACGCCCGGCTCGTGGTCGTGCTGGGCGGAGGCTTCCAGCCCGCGATCGAGAAGGCGGCTCGCCAACGCGACGGCACTACCCTCACGGTGCTCGCACGCGCGGGCGCGCACGGCTCGGATCCTCACGTGTGGCTCGACCCCGTCCGCATGGCGGGAATCGTCACGGATGTCGGGCAGACGCTCGCCGAGGTCGATCCCGCGGGCCGGGCCGTGTACGAGCAGCACTCGGCCGCGTACCGGGCTCGGCTCGTGCAGCTCGATGTGCGGTACCGGGCCGGGCTGGCCCGCTGTGCACGGCGCACCATCGTGACCGGACACGCGGCCTTCGGGTACCTGGCCCGTCGCTACGGTGTGCGCCAGGAAGGCGTCGCCGGCATCTCACCCGACGCCGAGCCCGACCCGAGGCGACTCGCCGAGCTGGCCGACCTCGTGCGGCGTGAGCACGTCACGACCGTCTTCACGGAGGCGCTCGTCTCGCCGAAGGTGGCCGAGGCCCTCGCTCGCGAGGCCGGAGGCGTGAGGACGGAGGTGCTCGATCCCCTCGAGGGCTTGACCGAGGAGGAGCGCGCCGCCGGCGACGACTACGTGCGTGTGATGGAGGTGAACCTCGCGCGCCTCGAGCGCGCGCTCGGCTGCTCCGTCTGAGCGTTGCTACTCGGCTACGTGGGTCGCGCCCCGAGCCCGCAGGGCCGACCTCACCCTTTCGGCGGCTGCGTCGAGGTCGGCCGGTTGGGGATCCTTGTCGGCGTTGTCGAAGTCGAGGTCGTGGACTCCGTCGATCGGCACCACGTGCAGGTGCACGTGCGGAACCTCGAGCCCGGCGATCATCAGGCCGATGCGAGTCGGCGCGAAGCCGTCTTGGACTGCTTTGCCGATCTCCTGCGCCACGCCCATGAGGTGCGCGGCCACCCCCGCCTCGAGGTCGATCCAGTGGTCGACCTCCGCGCGCGGCACGACGAGCGTGTGGCCGGGACGCAGCGGGTTGATCGACAGGAACGCGACGCACACGTCGTCGCGCCACACGAACCGGCCCGGCAGCTCGCCGTCGATGATGCGGGTGAAGATCGTGGGCATCGCGGGCCCCCTGTGGTCGTCGGTGCTCGTGTGTCTCGCTACCAGGCCAGCTCGGTGCAGCCCTGGTGGTCGTCCGGCTCCACCTGGAGCGTGGCGTGGGTGATCGAGTACGTGTCGCGTAGCAGCGAGCGGGCCTGGTCGAGGACCGCGTGCGCGTCACCGCCGGCCCCGATCATGAGATGCGCCGACGCGACCTCCATCTCCGACGTGAGTGTCCATACGTGGAGGTCGTGCACGTCGACGACCCCGGGAAGCCGGGCGAGCTCGGCGCGGAGCCGGTCGATGTCGAGGTCGGGGGGCGCGGCCTGGAGGAGGATTCGCAGCGCGCGCGCGGCCAACCGGATGCTCCGAGGGAGGATGAGTGCGCCGATGGCCACGCCCATGATCGGGTCGATGAGCCTCCATCCCGTCGTCTGGATCACGACCCCGGCCACGATCACACCCAGCGAGCCCACCGCGTCGGCACCGACGTCGAGAAAGGCTCCCTGCACGGTGAGGCTCTCGCTCGCGCCGCGTCGCAGCAGCGCGAACGAGACGACGTTGGCGACGAGGCCGACGACCGCGACGACGAGGACGGGGACGCCGGCGACGGCGGGCGGGTCGGAGAATCGGAGAGCGGCCTCCACCAGCACGAAGCCGGCCACTCCGAGCAGCAGCACGGTGTTCGCGAGCGCGGCGAGGATCTCGAGCCGGTAGAGCCCGAACGTGCGGTGCGGGCGATCGCTGCCGCGGGCAGCGAGGCCGATGGCGGCGAGCGCCATGCCGAGGCCGGCGACGTCGGTGAGCAGGTGGCCGGCGTCGGAGAGCAGGGCGAGGGAGTTCGCGAGCACCGCGGTCACGGCCTCGACCACGAAGACGACGAGCGCCAGCACCAACGACACGCGGAGCGCGCTGCGGTGCCGGGTGCCGGCGCTGAACGCGGTGGCGCCGTCAGTGGCGGCGCTGCTCATGCGGCCGGCCCTCTCCCGGCCGGCCCTCTCTCGGTCGGGCCTCCCCCAAGCGACTTCTCCTCGGCCGTCTCTCGAGCCACGCAGAACACGGTACCGGCCTCGGGCGTGTCCGCTGGCGGCCCCTGAGGAGGTCGGAGGGTACGCCGGAGGGTACGGAAGCCATGTCGTGGACCCGATGGTCGACCTCGGGGTGGGAAGAGTTCCCGGTATCGTCGGCACGCATGGAGGATCTCGCGGGGCTCCTGCTCGCGGTGAGGCCCGCGACGTGACCGGTACCGTGCGCCGCGCCGTGCGCCGTGGTTCCGCCGTCGCCGTGCTCGCGCTCGCGCTCGTCGGCACCGGCGCCGCCCCCGCGTTCGCGCACGCGGTGATCCAGAGCTCCGATCCGCCGCAGGGCGCGGCCTTCGACACGTCGCCGAAAACGGTGACGCTGCGTTTCAGCGAGTCGGTCGAGGCCTCGCTCGGCGCGGTCCGCGTCTACGACCAGCGCGGCCACCGGATCGACACCACCCGACCGGTGCACCCCGGCGGCGGCTCGAGCGTGGTGCAGGTGTCGCTCCCCAGCCTGCGGAACGGCTCGTACGTGGTCACGTGGCGGGTTACCTCGGCCGACGCGCACCCGGTGCGGGGCGCGTTCACATTCCGGGTCGGCCCGTCGGCCTCGGGCGCGAACGTGAGCGGCCTGGCGACCCGGCTGCTGTCGTCGGCGGGGGGTAGCCGAGTCGTCGGAGCTCTCTTGGCGGCGGCCCGGTTCGCGATCTTCGCCGCGCTGGCGCTGCTCGTCGGCGGCGCGGGGTTCCTGGTGCTCGCGTGGTCGGCGGGCCGGTTCTCACACCCGGCCGTCCGGCTGGTGTGGGTCGGGTGGGTCGCGTTGCTCGGGTCCACGGCGATCGCGTTCGCGCTCCAGGGTCCGTACGCGGCCGCGCTCCCACTCCGCGACATGCTCCGACCCGGCGTGCTCGCCGACGTGTGGCACACGCGCTACGGCCACGTCGCCGTGCTCCGGCTCGCGTTGCTCGTGCTCGCGGTGCCACTGCTCCGGATGCTGCTTCCGCCCCGGGGACGGCCGCCGTCGGAGTACCCGCTTCCCAGCTGGTGGCCGGCGGTGGGCGCGCTCGTCGGGGCAGGCCTCGTGCTCACGCCCGGACTCGCCGGTCACGCGTCGACGGGGAGCTGGGTCCCATTCGCGCTCGCGTCCGACGCTGTCCACGTGGGCGCGATGTCACTCTGGCTCGGTGGGCTCGTGATGCTCCTGATGGTGCTGTTCCCGCGTCGCGAGCTCTACGAGCTGTCGACGGCGGTGCCGCGCTTCTCGCGGATCGCGCTGCTCTCGGTGAGCGCGCTCGTGGCGACCGGCGCGTACCAGACTTGGCGGCAGGTCGGGAGCCTCCACGCCGCCGTCACCACCGATTACGGCGGGATCCTCGTGCTCAAGCTGCTCGGCTTCGTGGCGCTCGTCGTGCTCGGCGCCTTCAGTCGCGAGGTCGTCAACCGCCGCTACCTCGAGCCGGCCGAGGTCGTCTGGTTCGGTGTGGGTGCGGCTGCGGCGGAGGACGGGGGCGGCGCGAACCCGCCCGACGACTACCGGCTCGACGATTACCGGCTCGACGAGGAGACCGCGGTGCACCGGCTCAAGCGCACCGTGGGCGCCGAGGTGGTTCTCGCGGTGATCGTGCTCACCCTCACCGCACTGCTCGTCAACACGGCTCCGGCCCGCGGCCTCGAGCAGGGCGCGTTCGTCGGCACGTTGAAGTCGAGCAAGGTCTGGTTCGACGTGGTCGTCACGCCGGTACGGGCCGGTGCCAACGAGCTGCACCTCACCGCCGTCTCGCCGACGGGCGGTATCGCCGACCCACCTTCGGTGGGCGTCGAGCTCAGCCAGCCGTCGCGGGGAATCGCGCCCATCAAGGTGACGCTGCGACGGCTCGGGCCCGGCCACTACGTCTCCGCCGGCCTGCAGATCCCGTTCCCGGGTGACTGGCAGCTCGCGATCAAGGCCCTCGCCAGCGAGACCGACGAGGTGACGGCGAGGAAGACCATCGCCGTGCGGTAGTCGCACGGCTGACTGAAGGGGGGCATCCTCACCATGAAGCGAATCGTCGCGGCCGTCGCGGCCGTCGCGGCCGTGATCCTCGCCGCCGGCCCCGCCTGGGCCCACGTCGAGGTGAGCCTCGACGGCCTCGGCTCCGATCGGGTAGCCACGGCCAGCTTCGAGGTGCCCAACGAGCGGCCCGACTCCGGGACCGTCGGGCTCGAGGTCGACTTCCCGGACTCCCCCGTCATCCCTACCGTGACAACCGCACCGTTGGCGGGATGGACGGCGTCGGTCGAGATGCGGTCCCTCGCCGCGCCGGTCACCGTGAACGGGAAGCAGTACACGCAGGTGGCGGCGAAGGTCGTGTGGACCGGCGGCCCCCTCACGGGCACGGACAAGATCAAGTTCTCCCTGACGCTCGGGCCGATCCCCGCCGGCGCGGACACGGTCGAGCTCAAGGCGCTGCAGACCTACCAGTCGGGCGAGGTGGTGCGCTGGATCGAGCCGACGCCCAAGGGCGGTGACGAGCCGGAGCACCCCACGCCGGTCCTCGAGCTCGGCAAGAAGGGCGGCGAGGGCGGCACCGCCGCGAAGCCGGCGAAGAAGATGAGCGACGACGGCGGGATGGGCGCACCGGTGGTCGTCGCGATCGTGGCGGGTGCCGTGGCCGTGATCGGCGCGGTCGTGATCATCGTCCGGCGGCGCGCGCGGCCG
>Ga0209515_10002054_pt1 | contig 31840 bp, 19 predicted proteins | sample Subgroupgradi54m_FD_187454 | JGI IMG/M metagenome (GOLD analysis project Ga0209515, IMG submission 187454) | Subsurface groundwater microbial communities from S. Glens Falls, New York, USA - GMW60B uncontaminated upgradient, 5.4 m (SPAdes)... ... | reverse complement strand
AAAGAACTCCCAAATCGTTAACCGAACCGACCGGATTAAAAATAGCGTTTTTGGCGAAACTGAAAGGCAAAACAAAAACTTTCATTAGTTGTAGCAATTCAAAAATCCCGAGAAAAGTGAGCGACGTCAAAAATACCAATAAGGAAAGAATTATATCGCGCCTGTTAAATGTCATCACGATCCCGATCATTAAAATCGCGAATAAAACAATAGAAGCTAAACTGTCCGGCGTTGACCAGTTGCCGATTAAGCTTGCCAAAGGATTGATGGAAAATACCGCGGAAGCGCTCCATACCAGAACTAAAACAACAAGGGACGTCATAAGCCAGTGGCCCGGATAGCGAATTTTGCCTTCAACTAAAATCTTTCCCAGAAGCGCGAAAAGAGCGACTAAAATAAGGACGAAAGCGAGCATTTCTTTATGCGCCGCAACCGGCAATTGGGTAAATGGCAGAAAAAATATTGGCATAAGCCCGGCAAAAGCAATTAGCGCCCACCGGCTTATCATTTGCCAATAAAGAAGCACTTTCGGCGGCTCAAAGCCGGTCCGTCCGCTGGCGGATTGATTTCGGAAATCTCCGACGGTCTCATTCGCAATTCCCAACTCCCTGTCTGTCGGCTGATGTTTTATATTTATATCCATGTTTTTCTATAATTTTAAATTATAAATTTTAAATTTTAATTTAATGATTTAATTTCTAAATTTTAAAATTTTGATTTGGTTTAAAACTTAAAATTTAGACTTTAAAATTTTCTTTCTTTTCCATAGTAAGTAAGATTTTTGAAAAAATAAGTGTTAATTCATGGACTTCTTTCCATAAAGTTCGAGCGCTTTCTTTTGCCATTGAGTCTGCCTTGGCAATCATTTGTAGCCAATATTTAGTTTCTCTTGATTCCTTTTTACAAATGTAAATCTTATTTCTGAAATCCTTCTTCGAACTGGCGCCGTTCGCTTCCATGTAATTAGCGCCAATGCTTGTCGCTGAACGAACTAACTGGCTAATAATAGGTATACTAACAATATCTTTCTTTAAACTTCTAACAAATTCAATAACATTCTCTCCGAATTCAGCTGTCCTTTTTTCAAGATTGTAATTATTTTTAATCATTTTAACATTTTAATTTGATTTAAAATTTAGAATTTAAAATTTAAAATTAAGTTAAGGTGTAGTCGTTGCTGTTTCCGGCGTCGTTGTAGAAACTATAACAGGTTCTGGAGTAGTTTCAATAACCGGAGTTGAAGTAGCTATCGGAATAATATCAGGCGTCGTGGTTGCTTGCGGTGAGCTTGTCGAATCCGTCGTTGCCGGCGTTGACGTTGCAACTACAAGCGCAACAGTCGGAGCCGGGGCGGTCTCAATCGTCGCCGCCGTCCCCGCATTCATCGTCGCCCCGCACGCCCCGTCCGAGGTCTTTATCACGCCCCCTTCTATATATATACACTTTGGCGCGGTGGTTGTCCTATTAAAGAACATTAAACTTATCGCTGAGGAAGGGTAAACTTTTGCCACGCTTTTTCCAGCCGAAAAATTTTGGTTCTGACATTGGCGTATTTTTTAACCAAATCTTCAATTAAATCAAAATCCAATTTACTGCCGTAAATCCCCCGCGCTTGCTCCAGATAAATAATCATTTTGTTGCAGCCAGCCATGGCGTTTTCTAAAAGAAGAATCGCGCGCGAATGGTCGCCAAACCTTATTGAATGCGCCTCGCCGATAAAAAGCGGAATTGACATTGAGCATTGAATCATCCCATCAACAAACGGATATTTCAATTGAGTTAATTTCGCTTTTAGATTTTTAACCACAACCACCGATGCCTCCATTGTCTTTTGGTAAACCTCCAAGTCCCTGAAGGTAAAAACCGGTTTTCTGACCGAATATTTTTGCATAAATTTTTTTAAATTAAATTTGACATTGAAAAGTTATCCACAAACCAGTTATTGACATATCTATTGTATTTGTTATAATGGAAACAAAAGACGGAGCCTGTAAATTACAGACATCCCGGTTGTCAACAAAGGGAGTCCTTGCAAAAGGACTTCTTTTGTTTTAACATCTTTAATTGTGGACTCGGGCCTGTAGTTTATGTAATAAAATTCCGTTTTTGACAACCGGAGAAACGGGTGTAAATCCCGTCGGGTCCACATTAAAGATTCTATCCTTCGGATGGGATTTTTAGTTTCATACAATTTTTATCTCATTTTCCTCGGGGACCTCGACCAATGTCCCACTTTTAAACCTCACCTTTTTCTTTTTTCTGTCTTTCATTTTATAAACCACGTGAAGCGGATAAAACTCAAAAAAATCCTTGTCATCAAACCAGCCGCATTTAAATTCGTACAATCTCAAACCGGTGAGCCGCGAGAGCGCGAGCGCGTACCAAGTTAATTGTTCAATTGGTTTTTCCTTGGCGGCATGGGGCTTAAAATCCAAAATGTGAACTAATCCATTTCTGACCTGCACCAAATCTATATGTCCTGTCATTAAAATTTTGCCGTCTTTATTTTTGAATTTGTCCAAATCGTCAACTACTTTAAATCCTAATTGATTTTGTAAATGCTCAATATCTTCCTTTTTTATATACACCGGAACTTCGGAAGCGACGGTAACCGAATCGTTGGCGATAAAAAATCTTTGAAGCGCTTCATGCCGGAACTTGTTTTCCTTGACCGCCTGAAGAACAAACTTTGCCAGCGCGTTGGCGTAATTTGTTTTGCTTCTGATAATCATTTGGGCTTTATCAAACTTGGTTTTGATTTCGGAAATTCTTTTACCGTCTTGAAAATATTGATGCGGGGTTTCGCTTGAGACGGCCTCTAGATATTCTTTAAGCGGTCCGAAGTTGCGGTGCTTGTAATCCTCCAGCAGAATTTTCATTTTGGCGCGGTGGTAGCGGAAGCGATAAATCTGGCGGTGGGCCATATTGGTCACTTCCACCATATCTTCCGGCTTGTACATTTTTATCGCGAATGGTCGAAGCCGCGAATAGCGGCAGAGTTGCGAGTATTGGGCTACCCAATTTGAAAGCGTTGATGCTTCGGGATTAACATTAAATTTCTGATTAAGCAATCTGCAGGTTTCTTCAAGCCCAAACCCTAAATTATAATAATTAAGACCTTCAATTATCAAATTCATCGGAAAATGCTTGCCTTTTATAAACTGGGCGGTGAAAGTTCTTTTACAGTCCCCGCAAAGATAAAGCTGAACAGTTTCCAGTTTCTTCTTCCGCAAGCCGCGTTTAACAAATTGCTTGGAATGACAATATGGACAAGATTCGGCAATTTTTTCGGTGCCAATTATCTCACGAACTATATCGGTGCTTTGAGGGGTTAAAATCTCACGAGTTTTGGAAAATCTGGCTACCTCACGGCTAACCGTGATACGAAACAGGGCTGTTTTCTCTCTGATTTTTTTAAAAAAAATTTTAAAAATATTTTGCATTTTATTTTAAAAAAATTATGGGGCTGGAGTTGTTGTCGCGGTTGGAATCGCAGCCGTGATTGGAGTAGTGGTCGCGGTCGCTGTTATCGGCGTGCTGGTGGCGATAGCCACTGGCGTCGGTTCTAAGGCCGGAGTCGAAGTTGCTATGGGCGGCGTTGTTGTTGCCAATGGCGCAACAGTCGCCGGCGCGGCGGCCGTTATTACTGCTGGCGCGCCACCTGTGGTGAGCGCAGTCGAACCACAGACGCCGGTGGAAATTTTAATAACATCGTTTTCAACATAAACACATTTTGGTTGGGTGGTGCCGCGATCGTAAACCGTGATACCGGAAGTGTTTCCTCCTCCAACCGTTAGGGCTTGGGTACTAATACTTTTGGCGGTTATATTTCCGTCTGCATCTATTGACCATAAATTATTCAACCCGGAAATTGATTTAACATTAAGAAGCGAAAATCCATTCAAATTAAGGTCATTATTAAGCGAAATTAAGTCAACTGAACCCTGCTTGGCATCCAGCTTAGCATAAAGCCCCAGATTTACAAACACAAGAATTTTGCCGACTTGCCCTGAGCTTGTCGAAGGGTCATACGGCTCTAAAGCAATGCCGACTGTCATACCGGAAGTCGTAGCCGCCATTCCCACTCCGGGAACAGACGACAAGGCAATCCTATCGCCGATTTTAATTGGTCCGCCTTCAAGCGAAACTTTAACGGGCACCCTTCCGGCTAAAGCGACTGGAGCAGTTGAAGAAGCAAAAGGCAGAGGAGTTGAGCCGCCAAAGAGAGTGCTGTCGCCATTGAGCAAAATTGAAGGATTGGTTGAAACAATGCCGACTAAGAGATTATTAGTCGCGGTAGCTTTTTTGATGTGAACAGGTGAGGCCTGATCAAGCATAACAATATCTCCGGCCTCAACTGATTCGGAAACCGGATAGGATTCAGCCAAGTCAACACAAGTTCCGGTATCGGCTGCGCCCTTAACTTTAAGACATCCGGAAGTTAGTATATTGCCCTGGACTGATAAAACTTGGGTGGGACTCGTCGTCCCGATGCCGACGTTGCCGGCGCTGTCAAGCGTCATCCTATAGGCTGCGGCAGTCTCGTCATAAAATGAGAGCCTGCGAGTACCGCCTTGGACGTTGGAACCGATGCTGAAGGTTCCTCCACCCGCGGACGTAGCCGTCAGCGCGATGCCGCCGAAGGTACCGCTCATTTGAAGCGTGGGCGTCCAAATGCTTGACGGGCTCGTCGTCCCGATGCCGACGTTGCCGCTCGTATCAATAACCAATCGAGAGACTGCTGCTGTAGTATCATAGATACTAAATAGTCCAGCGATACCTGACAAACGATTATAGAGCGTAAACGTTTTCCCACTTGCCGCAGTATCAATTAAACTAATATAATCATTTTTTATTGTTGCATCTAACGAAATTGTTAATTTGCCCGTCGGTCCCGCCGTCCCAATGCCGACGTTGCCGCTATTTACTACCAAAGCCGCATTATTGGTTCCTCCTGTAGGTGCCCCACTAATATAGACCGTCGCCATGTTTGTAAACGTGCCTGCCCCGCCTTTTGCCGGAGCATCGAAGATGGCAGTTGCTCCCAGCGTTGAAGCGCCCGTGGGATTCAGTGAGCCAGTCCCTGCACGCAGGATACTCATATCTCCGGTGCCGCTTGTGGGGGCAACACTGGACGGCCTGATTGATACATAATTTGTTGGGGTCGTAAGGGTTGCACCGGACGTAAACGCATGACTCCCTTCACCACCAACGTCAAAAAAGTTGCGAGTATTCAACGTAGCACCGAAGACAACAGTACCTCTTACATCTAATAAGGCGGTGGGATTCGTCGTCCCGATGCCGACGTTGCCGGTGCTATCAATCGTTAACCTTGTATTCGTCCCGACAGCGGTGGAACTCGCTATTTTGAATTTGTTTGAATCGGCGGTGTCCATGCCAACTGTCCAGCCGAAACCGGTGGCGGTGGTAAAGCCAACTGCGGGAGTGGTGGCGCTGGAGATAGATAAGAGATTATTGGGCGTCGTCGTCCCGATGCCGACGTTGCCGCTGGTAGCTTGGAGAGTCATCTTAATTGAATTGCTTACATCGAATGAGAGGTCCGTGGCCTGAATGGTGCCAATTCGTGTCCCTGTGCTACCTACCATTGCCATACGCACAGAATTTCCACCTTGCGTCACCCTCCATTCGGGATTCCCAGAAATTCCAATGATTTCCCCGATGGCATTGGAACCGCTGACCTGGAAGATGTTCGTTGGATTGCTCGTCCCGATGCCGACGTTGCCGTTTCCATCAATCGTTAATCTCGCGTTGGTTCCTACTGCCGTGGAAGAAGCGATTTTGAATTTGTTTGAATCGGCGGTGTCCATTCCAACTGTCCAGCCGAAACCGGTGGCGGTGGTAAAGCCTAAGGCTGGGGTGGTGGCGCTTGAGATAGAAAGAAGATTATTGGGCGTCGTCGTGCCGATGCCGACGTTGCCGCCCTTATCGAAAACAACTTTTTGAGTCAGTGACCCAGCCGCAGAGGTATAGAATATCAATTCCGCTTCATTGGTAGCGCCACCTGCTGGCCGCTGGGCAATTATCCTAGCTAGGGTTGCATACGTACCAGAGATATTCTGGCCAAATTGTACAATACCCATAGGGTTATACACTCCCGCGCTCGTATCTTTTCCTACCAGCTCAAGAACCCCCGCTCTATTTCCAGTAGTAGTTTCGATTGTTAGAACTCTGTCACCCGACGTACTAAGCGTACCTGGACTCGTCGTCCCGATGCCGACGTTGCCGCCCATAAGAGCAATTGCGTTTGATAGAGTTCCTTGAATTAAGGAATAGGTGTTTGAACCAGCAGCGTTCACACTTCTAATGGCAAAATTATTTTGCATTACCAACTCTCCTCCTGCAGCACCCACAGCTGTTGGTATAGAACCAATTCCTATCGGCGCTACGTTATCTCCAGCAATTAGCACGTTATCGCCAGTGTTCCATCTAATCAGTTGGTATGCGGTAACACCCGCCGAGTTAAAAGAACGAATAGAGTTGTTGTTTTTAACAACAATATCTCCTCCAGTAGCGGCAGCGCTTGCAGTAGTGGTCCCAACGATCACATTCCCATTCCCATCAATCGTTAATCTCGCATTCGTTCCTACTGCTGTTGAAGAAGCGATTTTGAATTTATTGGAGTCGGCGGTGTCCATTCCAACGGTCCAACCGAAGCCGGTAGCGGTGGTAAAGCCTAAGGCGGGGGTCGTTGCCGCAGAGAGAGTCAGAAGATTATTGGGGGTGGTGGTTCCGATGCCGACGTTGCCGGCGGTTGTTATGCGCATTCTCTCAAGGTTAGAACCGGCATTGGTGGTAGAAAAAAGAAGATGACCTGAATTCCCGCCAGCTCCCGAGAAAACAGTTTGAATTTGGCTGAGTGTTATATTGCCTGCTATGCCGCGTATTTCGCTGACGATGTTTCCATCAACCGCTGTTCGACTACTTTGCTGCTCAATTACACTAATATCCGTGGCACTTCTCATAGAAATTAATGTGGCTCCGGCATTAAAACCAGATATATTCGCAACACCGTTAAAGCCTATACTGCCGCTATCTATCCGTAGTGCCGTAAGCGAGTTTTGCGTACTCGCAATGTTCAATAGCGCACTCGGACTCGTCGTCCCGATGCCGACGTTGCCGTTTCCATCAATCGTTAACCTCGCGTTGGTTCCTACTGCCGTGGAAGAAGCGATTTTGAATTTGTTTGAGTCGGCGGTGTCCATTCCCACTGTCCAGCCGAAACCGGTGGCGGTGGTGAAGCCTAAGGCTGGGGTGGTAGCGCTTGAGATAGATAGGAGATTATTAGGTGTCGTCGTCCCGATGCCGACGTTGCCGGTTCCATCAACGATAAAAGCGGTGTTGTGGGCGATAATGCCATTGGCGACGAAATTATGAGTATCTTCAATTTCAATATCGTAGACCTTTTCTTCGGGAAGATATTCTATACTAATAATTTTATCCCATGCCGATTTGTTAGTTTCTTTTGCAACCGCGATTTCCATGCCTTCTTTAAGATGCTCAACTTTCATCCAGTAACCATTTTTTGCGACTGGCGTATCCGTATTTGACAAACATTCTTTAACTTTAGTACTATTCTTTTGTATGGCTAAAAGGTTTTCAAAATCAACATTGCTTGTTCCAGCAACACGGGAAAAAATTGAGCATTTTTCACGAATTGCTCCTAAAGGCGCGGGGCTTCCCGAAAGATTTGGAGCGGTCGCAGGCATGAATCGCGAAGGCAAACCAGCGTGGTTTCTTTTTGATTTATTCGCGTTTTGGGAGTTTGTATGCAGAATTGACGAGCGATTGTTTGAGAAGCTTTCGGACAATGAATACGAATCGGTCTCGCTTGGGAAATTAATCGATACGCTTGAAGAGCGCTGGCCGTTTAGCGAAGAATACAAGAAAGGCATAAGGCGGGAGTACGAAAAAGCGCTCAAAGACATTAAAGCAGGGCGAGTTAAAACATACCCCGCGTAATTATGAGTTGGAAATACGCTCTGATATATCGAGCGGAACGCGAACTGAAAAGATTTGACCCTAAATTGAGAGAACGAATAGAAAAGAAATTGCAATATTTCTTTGAGACCAAAGATCCGATGAAGTTTGCTAAACCTCTCACCAATATGCGTCCCGCGACGCATCGTTTTCGCGTGTGGAAACTGCGTGTAAAGTTTTTCCGGAAAGAAGAAATTTTTTATATTACGAATATTGAATTTCGAGACAAAGTTTACAAACGAAAATGATTTCACAAAGTACGGATGATTTCCCGTTGTCCTGATTGTTTTCCCGCTCGCCGTGGTAAGTTTGTAAATCGGTTTTATTCCCATATATGCCAATTGCTTCACCTGGCGCCACACCAGTTCGCCGGTTTTTTCGTTTAGGGAAAGAATCTCGTCTCCGGGTTTAATATTAACAATCATCGGTTCGTCGTAGATATATTCGTCATCTTCAACCCCCTCTGCGCTCCCCCTTGATAAGGGGGAGATTAAGTGGGGGTTGTTTTTGGTTTTGCGGCGACGTCTGCGTCGAAGCCGCGTGTCTCCCGTAACACACTGCCCCACTCGAAAAGTGTTGGCAGTGGTGTTGAGAATCCCCACCCCTAAAGCGTTGCCGAAATATCCGCTGCCGTTAACCGCGAAAGTGGTTATGGGACTCGTCGTCCCGATGCCGACGTTGCCGCTGTTATCAATCCTCATTCTTTCTAAATTGTTTGTTGAAAAAGTTAAAGCGGTATTCGCCTGATTGGTAATATTAAATTGTCCCGAATCGGAAATGATGTTGCCGGACATCAGTTGCAAGGTTCCGGTGCCAACGCTTAACTTTCCAAAAATCTGGGTGTTGGTGGCGACATTAAAGCCGTAGCCAATTGGAAAAGTCGTGGTTGCCAAACCCAAAGCGCCGGTTGAAGTAAGCCGCATTTTTTCCGACAAATTGGTTAAGGATTTGGTCCAAAAAGAAATTCTTGAGCCGAAGCCGAGCGTGGTTGACGCAGTCTCAACTTCGCCGGCAATTCTTCCAAGCTGCTGATTAGCTCCGGTTACGTCCTGTCCCCAGAAAGCTAAACCCGCCCCCAAACCATTGGCCGCTGTGCCGGTGGTGTTGTGCCTTATTATTGCTTCGTCAACAATGGTGCTGGTGAAAGCGTCGTTAGTGCCAACATCAATTGTGGCTTGAGGGCTGGTGATGGCCGTGCCAACGCCAACATTACCGCCAGACCTCATTAAGATATTGCCGGTTCCGCCTGTTCGCAGTTCCAAGGCGCTTCTAAGGTCAACGCTTACATAACTGGAATTATAGAAAGAAATGGAAGACGAAGCGCTTATTGAATCGGTGCCCAAGATTACAGAGGTGTAGCCGCTGGCATTGGGATTGTAAATTGAAGAAATGGTCCCGGCGGCTTGGGATTTATATAAAGTTAAAAGATTGTTTGGGCTGGTGGTGCCAATGCCGATGTTGCCGCTTGAATCAATTGTCAGCCGGTCGGCGGCGTTGGTAACAAAACTCATTCGGTTCGCGTCAATCCGGTAAAGGCCGGTGTCGGTGTCGTTTGTAAAAGCGAGCGATGGCGCCGTGGCCGAGCCATCGGCTAAAAGCAAAACGCCGCCAAAAGTGGAAGTGCTGTTTGCCGGAGCCCACAAGTTGCCGGAGACAGTTAAATTGGTGGTTGAGGCGTTGACCATAGTGGTGTTGTTTCCCACCGGACTGACTGAAAAAATATTACTGGAATTGTTGTCAATCACCTGCAAGCCATTGGCGGTTTGGTTAGCAATGGTTTGAACCGTTAAGCTGGGGTTGGTGGTTGAAGCCGAGCCGTTGTTGATGTATAGCGTTTGGTTAAATTCAAACCTTTTTGAAGTGGTAGCGGCGTTCCAGGTAAGAAGCGCGTTGGGAACCACCGTGCCTCGGAAAAAAATGAGAGTCTGGGTTTCTTGATCGGCAGAGGCATTGCCGGAATCAATCGTGAAAGTTTTTGACTGGGTGCCGCCGATGGAGGTGGAAGCGGCAGAGATATTGTTGGCGGTTAGGGTGTTTATAAAAGCGTTATTCCAGTACCTAGCGGTTGAACCAAGATCTCTGGTAGCGTTAGCGTCAGGAATCAGATTTGAAGTTATTGAAGAATTTATGGTTAGGGTATTGGCCGAAGAAGCGCCGATGGTTGTTGAGTTACCGGCAACAATGGAATTTCCCGAGACATAGAAGTTGCCGCCGATTGAAGCGTCACTTGAAGTTTGAAGAACGCCATTTGTAGTTGTGGCTAAGCCGACGCCGAGGCCGCCGGAAATGAATTGATTGCCATAAACAAAAGTTGAAGTGGCAACATTAAATCCGAAGCCGGAAGGAACGGTGGTGGTGGCAATGCCGACGTTGCCGAGGTTGTCAATGTAAAACTTAGAAGAGTTATTTTTTAAAATATTAAAAATCGGGCCGGCGCCGCGGGCGTCAAAAATGTAATGGGTGGCAGTTGAAGAAGCAACGGAAGAAATAATGGAACTGGTGGAAGACGCGGTTTGAGTAAAAATGCCGGAAAGAGTGAACCCGCTGCTAAAAGTAGTGGAGTTTTGAAAATTAACAGTGCCGGAAACGGTTAAAGCGCCGCCGAAATATACATTGCCCAATGAGTGAACCGAAAGTAGCGATCCGGGGCTTGTTGTTCCGACTCCCACATTCCCGTTCCCGTCAATCGTTAATCTGGTGTTTGTTCCCACCGCCGTTGAACTTGCGATTTTGAATTTATTTGAATCGGTGGTATCTATGCCCATTGTCCAGCCGGATAATCCAGTATTGGTTGTGAATCCGAGAGCGGGAGTAGTGGCGCCAGCGAGAGTTAAGAGATTGTTAGGGCTAGTCGTCCCAACACCGACTTTGCCGCCATAGGGATTAAGCAAAATATTATTTGCCGAGTCGCCGGCGATAATGAAATTACCAGAAGCCGAAGTGATGGGATTGTTGAAAGTGGTCGTCGCCGTTCCGGTAACTTTAAGCTGGTTTATCCAACCGGTGTTTGAAACTGTAAGGTAAGTTGATGAAGCGCTGTTTAAATTAAACTGGCTACTTGGCGCGTTAAGAGTGCCGCTCAAAGTTAAATTACTTAAAGTAGTGTCGCCAGCTACAGAAAGAGTGCCGCCGATTGTGGTGTTGCCGGTTAAGCCGGTGTCGCCGGAAACCGAGAGGGTATTGAAAGTTCCTCCAGACCTAACAGTTAAAGAACCGTTGATGACAGCGTTGTTTGAAAGAGTTAAGTAAGAAGCGCTAAGACGATCAAAGCCGGTTTGGATTTGGGGAGCAATAGAGTAGGTGGTTAAAGTAGCCGGCTGGCCTTGAATAACAATCGTAGAAATTGGATGAATTGGAAGAAGCTTGGAAATGCCAATTAAGGTTTCCAAAGTCCCCAGAATAGTTTTTTTCTGCAAGTGCAGTTCAGTGTTGGTTAAATCTGTTTGGTCTTTTAGTCCGGCTTCAACAATTGAAAGGCGATTTTCAATCAAGGTAAACTCACCGGTTGAGACGCCAATGCCGGGAATCACGCCCTCGGCGATCTTAGATGCTTCCTCACTGACCAGCGCGTCTAACGCTTCGGCTTGAGTTAGAGTATTGATCTGGGGAAATTCCGGAGCTTTAACAATCTTGGAAGTTCCTGTTTGGAGCGGGCCTATAGTTAATTCTTTAATATTGACGGCTTTAAAGAAAGTCAATGGTTTAGTGAAGTTAGAAGTCAGCCAATTTGAGAAGTTCGGAACGTCTTTTGGAAATTCTTTGAAAATGTCGTAAACAATAGAGGCCTGAAATTTTCTTGCTCCGATTCCCGAAATCGAGAAGTCTTTGATTCCGGGAATCAACGCCCCAAAGAAAGCCGCTGCTAAAGAAAAAACCAAAAGAACGACAACCAAAGCGGAAGCCGTAAAGAATTTAAAATTAGACCAATGTTTGAGATTTCTTAAAATTCCGAAGTGCCGGCTGGCTTTAGCAAATTCGGAAACATCTCGGGATTTAATGTTTTCACTAACCGCTTCAAGAATTATTTCTTTTTCCGTGGCTTTCAGTTCTCTTGAAGAAAGCGGGATCTCCTGGCTTAATGCATAATTTCTAAATTTTGAAATCTCTAAATCTCGAAATCTCGAAATCTTTCCCGCCAGAGACGGATCTGCCTTTGGCGGGGGATTTTTCAAACTCTCTACTTGCGACTCAATTTTCTTTAATCTTTCAACAACTTCGTTTTCAAGAACTAACTTTATTTTAAGATTTTCTAACTCCGCCTTTTCTTCATGTTTAATTTTTTCAATTCTGGAAGACACCTCGTTATCTATTGTATGTTGCGTGACGCCTCGCCCGACAGATTTCTGATACTCTGAAAGCCATTCGCTCGTCGTAACCCAATTACGGCCAAGTTTGATGGCTCGCAATTTTCCTCTGCGAACCAAAACATTCATATAATCGCGCGAAGTATTCAAAATCTTTCCAGCTTCGGAAAGCGGAATATATTCAATGTTATTAGAAATGTTTTTATCAAAATTTTCTGTCATTGTATTGTGTATCCGATCATTTGATCTGTTATCCAATCATGATACTAATTATAGCAAATTGATTTTCGTTTTTTGCTTATTCTAAGCAAAAAACCCGGTCACCTTCGGCGACCGGGAGTTTAAGCTAAATTTATATAAAAAAACCGCTACCCTAAATAACTCTATTTACAGCAAAAAACCCCCGATATAACTATAGAATATTCGTCTTGTTACAGTTTTCTTCGCGAACCCACTTACCAGTACAATAAATAAATTATTTTCCGAAGCTTATGAAAGCGTTTTAGCATGGTCCCCCGCTAAGCGGGGGTAAAACGCTTTCAACAGATCATTTGATCTGTTATCAGATCACTTAGTTTAGCTATAATATAAAAGAATAAGTATATTTTGGCGATAAAGAAGACAGATAGGTTTTTTATTCAACTGTAACGCTTTTTGCCAAGTTTCTTGGCTTATCTACCTCAAATCCTTTCAACATCCCGAAATAATAAGCTAAAAGTTGAAGTGGAATAGCTAAAAGTATTGGGGTAAGCATTTCTAAAGTTTTTGGTACGTAAAGCCAATAATCCGCGATATGTTTATTTTTTAATGAAAAATGAAAATATCAAAAATCAAAATGACAGATTAAAGTGTTAAAATTTTTCATCTTTTACCTTTTAACGTAAGAATGCTTGACGCTATAATATTTGAAATTTCAACTAATTCTTTCAATAGCCCTACTAATTCTTTTTGGTCACCTTTATCTGTATCTCTAAGCAGACATAGCCAAACTTTCGATTCGTTAGCTGATTTTAACGAGTGAGTAAAAAAATTGATAAAATCTTTCCTAGAACTGGCGGAATTAGCTTCAATATAATTGGCCAAAACACTTGTTCCGCTTCTTAATAGTTGTTTGCCCATAGTTAAACCGACAGAATCTTTAGGTAGTGTGTCAATAAACTTAATCAGTCGTAAAACCCAGTCATACAATCTCTTCTTAAATTCATTTTTAAATTTTACATTGTCATTTTGCATTTTGATTTTTAATTTTTAAATTATCATGGTGTTGTTGAACCCATAATATTAACAATCCCGAGCGTTAATGCATTTTTTATTTTCCGCCATAGGTGCCTGCCCGTCCGTCAGGCGAGAATCCGCCTTTGACGGAAAAATGGCGCAGAGCGGCTAATGTGTCTGCTGTTTCCCCCGACTGGGACATGGCTACCATGGCTAAATTTTGCTTATTTTGGAAGTTGGTTATAATTGGTTATAAAACAATGTTAATCAGACGATTAGGAACAAAAATTATCTTCTTTATTTCTTTGCTTTCAATATATTTCCTAACAATGTCGCGTGCTAAAACCAACTTCTCAATTTCAAGACGTTCCAACGTTTTAGGAATTTTTATCTTATCACGCATTTTTCCGTTTATCTGAATTACCATATCATACTCCTCCGCTTCAATGAACTTTGGGTTATATTTGGGCCATGTTTCTAAATGAATGGATTTTTTATTTCCGAGCGCTGTCCAAAGTTCTTCCGCAAAATGCGGCGCAAAGGGCGCAAGTAATTTTAAAAATATTTCGGCCGTATTTTTTGAAATGGTTGTTTTTTCGGTCGCGTTAAAAAGAATCATTAGAGCACTGATGGCTGTATTAAACCGTAAATTTTCTATATCCTCCCCCACCTTCTTAATAGTCGGGTGAAGTAATCTTTGATTTTTTTCTTCAGATTTTAAAATTGTGTCCCTGCGGGACATCTCACGAAGGGAGAAAAATTTTGCATATATCCTATCCAAAAATCTTTTTATTCCCAAAATTCCAGTCGGATTCCACGGACCTCCCTGGCTATACTCTCCCATAAAGCAAAGATACATTCTGACGGTATCGGCGCCGTATTTAGAAACCAATTCGTCTGGATCAATAACATTGCCGCGCGACTTGGACATTTTCTGGCCGTCACTTCCCAAAATAATGCCCTGATGACGCAAAGCCGTAAATGGTTCGAAAAATTCCAGATAACCAATATTTTTTAAGGCCTTAACAAAAAATCTTGAATAGAGAAGGTGTAAAACCGCGTGTTCGGCGCCCCCGATATACATATTAACCGGAAGCCAGCTTTTCAATTTTTCTTTTGACGCAAATTGTTTTTTGTTTTTTGGATCAGCGTAGCGCAGAAAATACCATGAAGAATCAACGAACGTATCCATTGTGTCGGTTTCTCTTACAGCTTTACCATGGCACTTCTGACACTTAGTATTTATAAAACTTTTTACTCTCGCTAATGGTGATTTGCCTCCGGCTACAGGTTTAAAATTTTTAAGTTTGGGCAGTTTTACCGGCAACTGGTTTTCAGCAACCGGCACAGTACCGCATTTTTCACAATAAACTATTGGAATGGGCGCACCCCAGTATCTTTGGCGGGAAATAATCCAGTCGCGCATTTTATATTGGATTGAAAAATCACCCAGCTCCCTTTGCTTAAGCCATCCGGTAATTTTTTTTCTTGCTTGGACGCCATCCATGTCTGTAAATTCACCTGAGTTAACTAAAAGCCCGCCTTCGGTGTAAGGCTGATCTTTTGGCCAGTCGCGGCCGGGATCAATAACTTTTATAACAGGCAAATTGAATTTTTTAGCAAATTCAAAGTCGCGCTTATCATGAGCCGGCACTGCCATAATAGCACCGGTTCCATAGCCCATAAGAACGTAATCAGATATCCAAATAGGAATTTTTTCTTGATTTATAGGATTAATAGCATAGGCGCCTGTAAAAACTCCGGTTTTTTCTTTTTCTAAACTCGTTCTTTCGAGCTCTGATTTTAAATGTGCGTTAGCAATATAATGGCGAACTTTTTCTTTTTGCTCTTTGGTTGTAATTTGTTCCACAAAATGGTGTTCCGGAGAAAGCACCATATAAGTCGCGCCAAAAAGCGTGTCCGGCCTCGTGGTGAAAACAAGTATCTGGTATTTAGTATTTGGTATCTCGAATTTAACAACTGCTCCTTCGGATTTTCCTATCCAGTTTTTTTGCATTATCTTTGTTCGTTCCGGCCAATCTAATTTATCCAAACCTTCAAGCAATTCTTCGGCATAATCGGTAATTTTGAGCATCCACTGATCAATTTCTTTCTGTATAACCAAAGTTTCAGGATGGCGCCAGCAACGGCCGTCAATAACCTGTTCGTTTGCTAAAACCACTTGATCTTTGGGACACCAATTAGCTAACGCTTTTTTCTTATAAGCCAGCCCGGCTTGATACATTTGAAGGAACATCCACTGGGTCCATTTATAATATTCGGGATCAGCGGTAATCACTTCCCGCGACCAATCGTAAATAACGCCCATTGATTTAAGCTGGGTTCTCATTTTTTTGATATTTTTGTAAGTCCAAACTTTCGGATGGATCTTGTGCGTAATCGCCGCATTTTCAGCCGGAAGGCCAAAAGCATCAAAACCAATCGGGCTTAAAACATTATAGCCCTGCATTCTTTTAAGACGCGCATAAACATCGGCCGGCGCAAAATTGTACCAATGGCCGATATGAAGATCGCCCGACGGATACGGAAACATCACCAAGTGGTAGAAATTATCCTTGCCATCAACTCTGTCTTTTATTTTGTAGAGTTTGGTTTTTTCCCAGATTTTCCGCCATTTTTGTTCTATCTTTTTAGCTTCATACATATTCAATAGTGTAATCAAAAAATCGTTCTAAAGCAATTATAATTGAAATCGTGCGCGGTTTTAATTATATTTCTTCATTTATAAGCGATCGCTGTTAAGTGAAGATTAAAGATCAAAAATTTTCCTAAGGTGTAATTCATTATCTATCTTCTCTGCTAAAATTAATCTAACGTAAGGACGAACATTAAAATATTCGATAATAAAATCAACCTCGTTTTCACAATCATACGGAAAAACAAAGACGCTCTTTTGTAATTTATAAAATCCTAAATTATTAAGACACCTGCGAACTGCTTCTCGCGCTTTTTTATGTTCTTCTGGAATATCAAAGACCGCTATTCGCCATTTTTTATCCCAAATCTTTGGTTTCTTTATATTCATTTCGTCTATTTTAAATTCAAGAGATTTTATTTTTCCTGATTTAGTTATAGTAATTTTTGTCGCGCCATTTATCCCCTCTTTAATATCAACGAGTTTACTTTCATACAAACTTTTAATAGCCCTGTTTAGAGCTTGTTGATTTACTTTATTCCATTCGCGGCCCATTTGTTTTAAAACCCAACGCTGTTTAGATGGATTGTAAGAAAGGCCCGCAGACACAGTGCCAATCAATAAAATCAATAATTTTTTCTGAACGGGGCCAAGTCCTTTCATAAATTCAATATCATTATCATTATTTATTAACTATTATTAATTCGTAATAGCATCATTTAAATGCGATCGCAATTAAGTGAAGACATTTTTACGGCGTGATATTAAGACGTAATATTAAAAAGTTTTTTGGCATTTTCGGCCGTTTGTCGCACGACTTCTTCAAAATTCAAGTTTTTCCATTCGGCTATTTGCCGCGCGATGAACTCAACATAAGCCGGCTCATTGCGCTTTCCTCTGTGTGGTATCGGAGCTGCAAACGGCGAATCGGTTTCAATTAAAATTTTATTAATAGGGATAAATTCCACGACTTCCTTATATTCCGGCGCGAATGTTATCGGACCGGAAAAAGAAATATAAAATCCTAAATCAAGAAATTTCTTGGCGGTTTCTTCGGAGCCGACGAAAAAGTGGGCGACGCCATTGCCAGTAACGTGTGACAAGTGATAAGTGATAAGAATATCAATTGCGTCTTCATAAGCATCTTGGGTCCCTAGAGAAGGTCGGGAATGGATTATAAGTGGTTTTTTTAGTTCTTTTGCCAGTTCAATTTGTTTTTCAAAAATTTCCTTTTGCTTTGTAATTTCTGCTTCGCTCGGTGAACGAAAATAATCCAGCCCGCACTCGCCTATCGCAACGACATTTTTATTTTTTGCCAGTTCTCTATATTTATCAATATCAAAATTTTCTTCCAAATTATCATTTGGATGTAAACCAACCGAAGCCCACATTATTTCCGGATACTTCAAAGCAAGCTCAATGGCTTTTTTAGAATCTTCAAAATCCGTTCCTACGTTTATAACTCCGATTTTTGAAGCGATGAGTTTTTTTATCACCTCCTCACGATCATTATCGAATTGAGACAAATGAAGATGAGAATGCGAATCAAATAATATCATGATAAGCGTGGGAATAAAATCCCGCTTTTTTTATTTATAACAGCTTGAGCAATTTTTTCCGAAGTTTCTGGTAAAAAAGGCGAAAGTAACCTGCCAATTTCGGAAATCAAAAACAAAAGCGAGCCAATTGTTTCTTTAAACTCCACCGAATCAGTCGACAAAGTCCATGGTTTTTTATCATCAACATATTTATCGCCTATTGAAATAAGTTGCCAAATTAAGAAAATCGCGTCGTTAAACTTGAATACGCGTAGAGATTTTTCTATCGATTTTTCAACGCGTTTAATTTCAGAAGCAAAAACTTTATTTTTTATTTCTTTGACTTCTCCTTTTTGGGCCAACGTTAAAACTCGGCTAATCAAATTGCCCAAACCTTTTGCCAAATCGGCGTTATAGCGCTCTTCAAATTTCTCTAAAGTAAAATCGCTGTCTCCGCCGGATGGAATTTCTCGCAAAAGATAATATCGCAAAGCATCGGCGCCGTACTCCCCAACAACATCAAATGGATCTATAACATTGCCGATTGTTTTGGACATCTTTTCTCCGCCTACCGTTATGAAGCCATGGACAAAAATTGTTTTTGGTAATTTTAAACCAGCCGCAAGAAGCATGCCTGGCCAAATAGCGGCATGAAATCTCAAAATATCCTTGCCTATAATATGAATATCAGCCGGCCAATATTTTCTAAATTTTGATTCGTTTTCACTGCCATATCCCAAAGCAGAAATATAATTTGAAAGCGCGTCGCACCAAACATACATTGTGTGCTCCGGATCATTTGGCACCGGAACGCCCCAAGATAAATCTTTTTTCAGTCGCGAAAAACTGATATCTTCAAGCCCTTCATTTATCAGCGCCAGAATTTCATTTTTCCGACTTTCGGGAGCAATTTTCAATTGGCCGCTTTCAATAAGCAATTTTATGTCATTAGTATAATCGGAAAGCTTGAAAAACCAGTTTTCTTCTTCAACTACTTCCGGTTCTTTTTGATGGTCGCGACACTGGCCGTCAACCAAATCTTTTTCGGTGATAAATGCTTCATGCCCCACACAATAAAGTCCTCGGTATTTCTTTTTGTAGAGCTTGCCGGCTTTATCAAGATCTAGCCATAGCTTTTGAGCGCCGGGAAAGTGGCGTTTCTTATCAGAAGTCCTTATAAAATCATCCCACGATAAATTAAGAGCGCTCTTAAGCTCTTTAAATTTTTCGGAAATTTCGTCAACAAAAACCTGTTGTTCTTTGCCTGCGCTTGCCGCCGCTTGAACAATTTTAACACCGTGTTCGTCAGCGCCGGTCAAAAAGAAAACATCATCGCATGCTTGCCGATGATAACGCGCCAAAACATCTGTCTGAATCGCCTCCAAGGCAAAACCGATGTGCGGCGGCGCGTTGACATAAGGTATCGAAGTTGTTACGTAAAATTTGCTCATGCGTTAAAATTATCATAAAATAAGGTCTGCTGTCTAAAATTATGACATTAGCATCACATATTATTATTTCAGGCCTTTTGGGGGCAAGTACTCATAACTATTTTTTAGCCGCTACGGTCGGCTTTTTGAGCCATTATATAGTTGACGCCATACCACATTGGGACGATTATCTTTCGCCTGATTTCGATTCAAGAGCTAAATCTGAAGGAGGTTATTTTTTAAAAGACAAGTTTTTATATAAAGAACTTGGCAAAATTGCAATCGATATTCTGATTGGCTTAAGCGTATTGTCTTTGATATTTTTTAAAACTTCCGGATTTGATAATATTGCCTACACTGCTGTTGGAATTTTTTTCGGAGTTCTTCCCGACCCATTACAACTTTTGTATCTTATAACAAACTGGCGTTTCCTTAAACCAAACCACGAGGTCCAGCTTTACCTTCATACTTTAATACATAAAACAAAACCGGGCTTAGCGCTCGGCATCATTACTCAAATCGCGACAATCGCACTTGTTTTTACCGTCACGCTCTACTTGTGAAGCTGGGGCTCCATTGACACTCCGGCTTTCCGTTTCGCCAAATCGGAGAAGAATTCGTCAATCACGGAAGCGATAGGCACCGCCAAAAGAATCCCTAAAATTCCGCCGAGTTTGGCGCCTACTAAAATCGCTAAAATTACCGCTACCGGATTAAGCCCGACTAATTTTTTGATTAAAAGCGGCACTAAAATATGGTTTTCAAGCTGTTGAGCGACAATAAAAAAAATTAAAGTCCATAGCCCCAATATAGGCGACTGGGACAGCGCCAGAAGCACGGCCAGGCCGCCGGCCACAATGGGTCCGACAAAAGGCACAATTTCCAAAATACCGGTGACAACAGCAATAAGAAAAGCGTATTTAACCCCCAAAATCCAAAGTCCGACTCCAACTACCAAGGCCATGATAAAACTCAAAAGTATCTGTGCCTGCAGCCATAGACCCATTTTTATTTGGGCGCGAACCCAAAGTTCATGGGCGTAGGACTCAAAATGAGGCGGGAAAACCGACTTTAAAAAATCATCTAAGGCACCGCGGGAAAGCGACAGATAAAAAGAAACTACTAAAACCACGATGAATGAAACAATGCCGCCAAAAATTGATGACGCGTAAGAAATAAGCGAAGTGAAGCTCGGGATTTGCTCGGTCAATTGGGAAAGCAATTCGTGAATATTACCGGAAAGACCGGGAATAAAAGTTATGGTTCCGGCCGCTTCTTCCAGCCGCCCGAAATAAACCGCGTAATTTTGGGAAAACTCCCGAAATTGGTCTAGCATAAGCGGCAAGATAATATAAATAAATGCCGCGAAAGCTACGAAAAAAGATAAATAAATCGCAATTAAAGAAAGCAAACGTGGCACTTTTTTCTTTTGAGCGTAAGTTAAAAGAGGTTCAAGCGCCGATGCGATAATTATCGCAAAAATCAAAACTGCTAAAATGTCGCGAACCATGTAAAGCAAAACCGCCACGACGCCAATGCCAAGCGCCCAGAATATAGTTCGGGGTGAAATTTCTATAATTGTTCTACTGCTACTAGCCATACTAAAATAGTATACTATATTTTCAGTAAGTTAATAAATTTTTCAGAATCTTTAAATGGCCCAATTATCGCTAAATTTAATTTTTCCGGGCGGAAAATGTCTTTGGCCGCTCTTAAAACTTCACCCCCGGTAACCGCTCTGATTTTTTTAATTACGTCTTCGGGAAGTAAAATTTCATTTTTAAGGATTTCCTGGAAACCGTAGAAGCTCGCCATCTCATCAGAGGTTTCAATGCTTAAAATTAGACTGCCTTCGAGATGTTCTTTGGCCTTGGCAAGCTCCGCCGCGTTTACTTTAATATCTTTAATTTTTTTGTATTCACCAAGAATTGCCTTGATTATTTCTTCGGCGCGCCGGTTATCTATCCCGGCCCAGGTGGCAAAATTGCCGGTATCGGTAGATTCATCGCAAAGGGTTCTTACATAATAAGCAGCGCCCATTTTATCGCGAAGTAATTGCCACAGGCGCGATGACATACCGCTACCTAAAATCGTCGCCAAAACATCGGCGGCATAGCGCCGCTTGTCAAAAATATTGTAGGATCTGACTCCAAAGGCAATGTGGGTTTGATCCGTTTTTTTGTAAAAAACTTTAACTACCGGCTTTTTTTGATATTCTTTGGTCGGAATTTTATTTTCCCCTTTAACGCCGCTGATTGATTTGAAAAGTTTCTTTATTTTGTCAGTGATATCGTTATGTTCAATATCTCCCGAAACAACCACGACGGTTTTGGGCGCGACATAATGATCGTTGTGATACCGCGTAAAATCATCACGCATTAGTTTAGCAATTACTTCTTTTTTACCACCAACATCCCAGCCAGCTGGCTGATCGCCGTATAAAAGATCTGTCCAAACATCGCCAATTTTTCTCATCGGATCGTCTTCATACATATTTAATTCTTCTATAATTACGCCTCTTTCCTTATCAATTTCCCTATGATCAAAATTTGGATTTAAAGTTATATCGGAAATTATATCAAGCAGAAGATCCAGATGTTTACCATTGGCTTTAACATAATAACCGGTGTATTCCTGTCCTGTGAAGGCGTTATACTGGCTGCCGATCCGATCAAGCGGTTCGGCAATCTTAAGTTGCGTCGGCCGCTTTTTTGTGCCTTTAAAAACCATATGCTCCAAAAAATGGGAAACGCCGTTGATTTCTTTGGTTTCGTATTTAGAACCGGTCGCTACCAATACTAAAACCGTCACCGTTTTAGTATCCGGCATCGGCACGGTAATTATTCTTAAGCCGTTTGGTAAAGTAGTTTTTTTATACATTTAATTTGTTTTCTAAATAAACTGATAATTCTCCAACTGCTACTCTTTCTTGTTTCATCGTGTCCCTGTCGCGAACCGTAACTTTTTTGTCTTCTAATGAGTCAAAATCAACCGTAATGCAGAAAGGAGTGCCGATTTCATCCTGGGAATAGTACCGCTTGCCAATATTGCCCCGGTCATCCCAAGCGGTCATAAATTGCGGCCGCAGATCATCATAAATTTTTCTTGCCTTATTTACAAGTTCGGGCTTATTGGAGAGAAGCGGGAAAACGGCAACTTTATACGGAGCAAGTTTGGTTGGTAATTTTAGAACTACGCGCTCTCTCTCTTCAGAATACGCCTCAAGCAGCGCAACAAGAACGGAACGATCAAGTCCGAATGTCGGCTCAATGACGTGAGGCCAAAATTCTTTGCCGGTTTCCGGATCTTTATATTTTAAATTTTGCCCGGAAGATTTTTCGTGATTTTTTAAATCAAAGTCAGCCCGATACGCTAAGCCGTACAGTTCTTTTTGACCGAAAGGATACTCGTATTCAAAATCAACGGTCCGTTTGGAATAATGAGCTCTTTTGCCTTCAGGAATTTCAACTTCATGCACGTGGTTTATGTCAACGCCCAATTTCTTAATCCACTCCCGCATTTCATTTTGCCAATATTCAAAATGTTTTTCCCACTCGCTTTCGCGCGTGAAATATTCAAATTCCATCAAATCAAACTCTCTTGTCCTAAAGATAAAATTCCCCGGAGTGATTTCATTTCTAAAAACTTTTCCTTGAGACGCAATGCCAAATGGCAAACGTACGCGGGTTGTATCAAGTACTTGTTTGAAATTTACAAACATTGCTTGAGCAATTTCGGGACGAAAATATACTTCATCTCCTTTCTCTTCAGTAAGACCGAGGAAAGTTTTGAACATAAGGTTAAATTGCTTGGCAGTTGACCAATCTTTCTTACCACAATTCGGACATGAAATATTCATCTTATCTGCCTCATTACGTGCGTCCGTAAAACCAATCTGGTCGGCGCGAAATCGTTCATGACATTTTTTACACTCTACAAGCAGATCAGAGAATTCCTTCAAATGTCCGCTCGCTCCCCAAACTTTCGGGTTCATTATTAAAGCCGAATCAATGCCAACGATATCGTCGCGATTTTGAACGAATTTTTTCCACCATAATTGCTTAATATTGTTTTTAAGTTCAACACCCAATGGGCCATAATCCCAGCTGTTGGCCAGACCGCCGTAAATTTCACTGCCCGGAAAAATAAACCCCCGCCTTTTGCAAAGCGACACAATTTTTTCCATCAAGTTCTCTTTATTATCAGCGGATTTATTCATAAAATAATCAAAAAATCAGTTATTAAACTGATACACAAATAACATATTTATTGGAATTGGGCAAATACTAAGGTTGAACTCGGCTTTTTGAAATGCCAACGCCGGAATCGTCGGGCAGATCGGTTTTAAGTTGCGGCGCGCCGGCCTCAACATCGCTTCCGGTAAATACATCCTTGCCGGTAAGATTTGAGGTTTCAAGAAGCACCACTACTTGGCCCGCTTTGGTAACTGGTGGCGTTAAAGAAATCTGGAAAATAACTTCATAAGGATCCAAAAGCACGCCGGTTCCCGCCTGCACTTTGCCGACATTCCAAGTTAATTCGTTAGTCCGATCATTGTATTCCAAAATGGCGGCGCCGGCTCCGGTTTTTTTGTTGAGCCATTTGGCGCCTTCAGGCAAAACTGACCTAACCATCACGCCGTCTACGTCATTTGAAAAATTAGTAATCTGCCAGTGAACGGTATAGGTCGTAGTTTGGTTGACCTTGGGCGGCAGAGGCCCCGAATTTTTTAAAACCGCGTCAAAATAATAACCTTTGGTTTTTAGCTCAGCCCTAGTATTAACCTTAATGGCTAGATCGCTTGATACTGAGAGCTCTTTTACGGCTAAAGCCGGAGGAACGGTTGGCGTATTAAGCATCGCTGAAACCTGAAGCAGAAAATTCTTATCCCTAAAAGTCCTGATTACGTGGCTTGGTTTTACGCTAATATCAAAATCCGCTTTGCCTGATTCACCCGAAGCTAAATTTTTAAAAGCCGGAAGATTGCCAGCGTTCCAGACGATGGTGTTATCAACACTGCTGTAAAAACCATCGGTTTTGATGGTCGCGAAGTCATACATAAGACCGTCAAGTTTAACTTTCAGAACGACATCGCTTAAAGCGATGCCGGCAGCGTTTTCATACCGGAGTTTGAACTGTAAATGGTCGCCCGGACTCGCGATAACGCTTGTTTCATTATTTACCAAGATATCAAGCTTTAGTGGCAAAGCTGCCAAATTAATTTGGGAAAAAACAGAGTTAAACTTATAAAATTTGCCGTTTTCGGCAACGCCGATAGCCAATTCAAATTTAACATTGGTATCATTTCTTAAAATGCCTATTAAAATAATGTTTCCCTCTTCGTTGGAGTTCAAATCTCCGAGATTCCAGACATTATTGCCACGAGCCGGCGTTTTATCCGAAGATGCTAGAACAAAATTGGCTGGATAGCTTGCTTCAATAGAAACATTCTTAAAAACTTTATCGGTACTATTTTTGTAGTGAATCGTATAAATATTCTTCAGGTTCGGTAAAACCGTATCCGGAGTTTTAAAATCTATTTCCAAAGCCGAACCGCTTATGGCCACTTCTTTTACGGCGCTGTTTTCAAATGACGAAGAAGTATTTTGCGGTTTGTAATTTAAAATCGCTTCTATTTTTTGAATGCTTTTATCGGAACCGACAAACGCCACTGTTATTTCCTGTTTACCGCCGCCGCCGACGCCAATACTGCCCAAATCAATATTTTGAATAATTTTGCCGCTCAAAACAAGCGCGTCTTGTGGGTATCTCACCGTCAAAACCGCGTTTTGAAGAATCTGCCTGGTATTATTCCAATAAGAAACGGATAAATTAACGTTATCGCCCGAAGCGACTTGGGTGGGGCCCGTAATGGCAAAATCAACCTGAGATTTTTTAAACGAAGTCAGCCAGAAGTAAAAAACCGCGCCGCTTACGGCAAGCGCTACAAAAAATACGGCGGCCGAAATAATAAGAATTTTTTTCTGCCTCGGAGAAAAAAAGCGAATCGCTTGGGCAAGCGCAGGTTCGGCCAGTTCCGGCGGCGTTTGAGAAGATGGAATTTCTACCATGAATTTAGATTTATTATAGCACACCAAAGTCATCCAGATAATATCTCGCTTCTTGCCAATTATCCCCAAATCCCATTAGTTTGATAAAGCCGCTTTTAAAATCGCTCAAAAATTTATCGCCGCTTCCGGATTCAACTTTCCCGGCGTTTATAAAGTTCCCCAGAATAAAATTCCAAAGCGCCCCGTCCTTCTGCGGTTCTTTGAGCATCCTTACGGAAAAATCGGCCATCTTAGTGAAAAGAGTAATTTGAGGGGGGAGCGGATTTTGAGGCAATAAACTATGCTCCGATAAAGCGGTGGTGATAAACAAATCGCCGCCTTTTTTACTCATCAGTTCAACCCAGATTAAGTTAAACGGTTCCAAGTGCCCCGCTAATTTGGAATTGATTTTTCGCACACTGCCGGCCAGCGTTCTCACCCGGCCGAAATCTTCAGTATATAAATGGTAAATCCGATCGGCCTCAAAAATGTCTTCTCTTTTTAAAATTATCGCGTTGGTTTGGTAAGCAGCCATTTGTTAATCATTAGTAATTAGGAGTTGAATGCCCATCCAAATTGATTGATTTTCCAATTCAAAATGGCGATTGATGAGCAGCCCGTTTTTAACCGCGCCGACAAATTCAATTTTTTCGGCGCCGGTATCAGACATTAGATTTTTTTGCAATTTTTCAATGGTGTTTTTAAGGTTTTTATCGGCGATGTTGAAATAAATCTTAATAGAATTTTTAGGTATAAGATTCGCATCTTTTCTCATTTCCTGAATTTGCCGCGCCAAATCCCTTATAATACCCTCTTCTTTTAATTCGGAGGTGATTTTTGTGTCCAACTCAAACTCGTTTTTAATATTTTTATCAAAAACAACTTCTTTAACATTAATTTCATCTTTTATAAGATTTAACAACTCTTTATTTTTAATTTTTAATTTTTCATTTTTAATTTTTAATTTTTGAAGCGGCTGTCGCACTTTAATGCCGGCTTGGGCTCTTAAAGAAAGGCCGCGAGCCGCGATCTGTCTTGTTACGGCCATTTCCGTTTCCAATTTTTTGTTTATAAGCTTGGTTTGGGTTTTTGGATAATCGGCTAGATGAACACTGCTTTTGTTTCCAAGCTCAACCCAAATATGTTCGGCTAAAAACGGCGTGAAGGGCGCGATAATTTTTGCCAGTGTTTCCAAAATTTCTTTGAGAACGGCGCAAGCCATTTCGGCATCTAGTTCCGAAAATTTTTTTCGCGACCGCCTAAGCCACCAGCGCGATAAATCGCCCGTAAAATCATCAATTGGCCGCGCGCCTCCCGTCACTTCGTATTTGTCCAGATTTTGCCGCACGATTTTTATTGTGTTATTTAATCTGGATAATATCCACCTATCCAATAATGATAAATTTTGAATTTTGAATTGTAATTTTGATTTTTGATTTTTGATTTTTGATTTTTCTATGGCATACGTTTTATAGAACACCAAAACATTGGAAAGCGTTAAAACAAAACGCCTCAATTTTTCCTCAACATCGGCAGCGGCAAACCGCTTCGGCTCGCCCGGCGGATTAACGGTAAAAAAATACCAGCGCAAAGCATCAATCCCGTATTTATTTATAACTTCCCAAGGATCAATCACGTTGCCTTTTGACTTAGACATTTTTTCGCCTTTTTCGTCTAAAATATGGCCCAAGGAAATTACATTTTTATAAGCCGACCCCTTGCCCATTAGAGCGCCAACCGCGTGAAGCGTATAAAACCAGCCGCGGGTTTGGTCAACGCCCTCGGCAATAAAATCGGCGGGATAATTAAATTCGGTAATTCCGAAATTTTGATTTTTGATTTTTGATTTTTGATTTTGAGCCAGCGCAAACGGCCAGTGAACGCTGGCAAACGGCATTGCCCCAGAGTCAAACCAAACGTCAATTACCTCTTTAACTCGCGCCATTTTCCCGCCGCATTTGAGGCATTTTAAATTAAGGTTATCAACGTAAGGCCGGTGCAGATCCAAATCACCATCGCCATTGTAAGGCCAATTATGGCCGGGCATTTCAAAAACCGCGCCGGTTTTTCCGTCTATTTTAAATATTTTTCTAAACTGCGCCGCTTCCTTATCTTTATATCCCTGATAAGCGCTACTGGCGGCAAGAATCGGATTGGCATGGCTAACTATTAAAATATTCTTTCCTTGGTATTTTTTATCAATCGCATGCAAAAAATCCATCATCCTTTTTTTAACATCGCCCAAACTTTCCCCGCCGGCCGGTTTAACAAAATATTTATCCGAATCGCGATTAAAAAGCTCTCTCCACTCACCCGCAGGGAGGCCGTTATAAACGCCGAAGTCATGCTCTCGCAAGCGTTTATCGTAAACAATTTTTTTACTGATCGCGCCAGCGATAATCTGAGCGGTTTCTTTTGTCCTTAAAAGATCGGAAGAAAATATGAAATCAATTTTCTGTTTTTTAAACCATGGAATCAGCGCTTCGATTTCTTGGGCGCCCTTCACGGTCAAAAGAAATTTATTTTTTTCGGGCCAGCTGGAGATAATATGCTCGCGATTATTCTCCGCTTCGCCGTGGCGCAAAAAGATATAATGATTTAATTTTTTTAAAGATAGTTTATCTAATTCGTCAAGCGAGCCGGCAGCGTAATCGTTTTTGCAGGTGAGACAGCGCCAAATTGGCAAAGGCGTGCCGAAGTAACGTTCGCGCGAAAAAGCCCAATCTTTAACTTCTTTAAGCCACTCGCCGAACCGGCCGTTTTTAATGTGCGCCGGCACCCAATTGATTTTTTTATTGTTATTAACAAGCTTATCTTTCAGCTTTTCCATTCTGATAAACCAGGAGGTCTTGGCGTAATACAAAAGCGGATTCTGGCAGCGCCAACAGAAAGGATAATCGTGTTCGTATTTTTTTATTTTTAAAAGCACGCCCGAGTTTTTCAGGTAATTAATAATCAACTCCTCGGCTTTAGCCGATTTAACCGACAAATCATGCAATCCGGCGTCAAAATTCCCTGTGAATTTTCCTTCAAGGTTAACCGTGTGAACTTTCGGTAAACCTTTCGCTTTTCCTAAATTAAAATCGTCAACTCCGTACATCGGCGCGATGTGGACAATGCCTGTTCCCTCTTCGGTGTTAACAAAATCGGCCGGGTAAACCCGGTAAGAATTTTTTGATTTTAACCGCGGTATATCAAAAAGCGGTTCATATTCCAAACCAACAAGATTTTCCCCGGAAGTAAAATCAGACTTTAATTTAGGTTCTTCTATATTAATGCTGTCTTTAAGGTCTTTCGCAAAAATAAAGACGTCGCCATCACTAAATTCTAAAATTTCATAATTTATCTTTTCGCCGACCGCCAAAGCGGCATTGCCGGGCAGCGTCCACGGCGTTGTCGTCCATGAAATTATAAAGTCGCTTTTCCCGGTTTTATATTCGCCACTTTCCGTTTTAATTGCCTGGCCGGGCTTTAACCTGAACTTTAAATAAACCGAATTTTCTTTTACGCGTTCATACCCTTGAGCCACTTCATGGCTTGAGAGCGCCGTGCCGCAGCGCGGACAATAAGGGACAACTTTAAAATCCTGATAAAGAAGTTTTTTCTTCGCGATTTGCGCTATTAAATACCAGATCGATTCTATATAATGAGGCTCGTAAGTAATGTAAGGGTTTTCAAGGTCCAGCCAAAAACCGATTCGCTCCGTCAATTTGTCCCATTCTTCTTTATACTTCCAGACGGTTTCTTTGGCTTTCTGATTAAAACGGCCGATGCCGTATTTTTCTATTTCTTTTTTGTTTTTAAGACCCAGTTCTTTTTCCACCTGGAGCTCCACCGGCAAACCGTGAGTATCCCAGCCGGCTTTCCGCCCAACGTAAAAACCGGCCATAGTTTTGTAGCGGCAAATTATATCCTTATAAACCCGCGTTAAAACATGATGAATGCCGGGCTGGCCGTTAGCCGATGGCGGCCCTTCGTAAAAAACGAATTTCTTGCTCTGAGCCTGTCGAAGCGTTAAGCTTTTCTCAAAAATTTGCTCCCGCTTCCAATACTCCAAAATTTTTTCTTCAGTTTTAGGGCCAAAAAGTTCTGCCATGATTTTACATCTTATCAGGCGCTTTTATTCCCATCAAGTTTAACGAGTTGGCTAAAACAATTTTTGTTGCCATTACCAACGCCAGCCGTGCGGATGTTAATTTTTTATCCTCTGTGATCACTCGTTCTTTTTCGTAAAAGTTATGAAACTCCCGCGCCAGCTCCAAAGCATATCGCGGCAAACGATGAACTTCGTAACTTTCAGCTATTTCGCTTAAAATTTCCGGATATTCAACAAGTTTCCTGATTAAACTAAATTCTGATTCGGTATTTAATAATTTTAAACTTGTCGCTTGCTTACCCTGAGCTTGTCGAATGGGTCGCTTGTCGCTTGCTTGCCCTGAGCTTGTCGAATGGGTCGCTTTCCTTAATATTGAACTTAACCTTGCGTGCGCATATTGGACATAATAAACCGGATTTTTTTGCGAGCGTTCTTTGGCCAGCGACAGGTCAAAATCCATATGCGTGTTAGGAGAATACATTAAAAAGAAAAACCGGGCGACATTCAGTCCGACTTCATCTACTAATTCTTCAAGCGTCACAAAAGTGCCGGCGCGTTTTGAAACCTTTGCTTTTTTACCTCCAGAAACAAGACGGACAAACTGAATAAGCACTATTTTTAAGCGTTCCAAATCAATCCCCAAAACTTTTAAGGCGCCGGATAAACGCGGCACGTCGCCATGGTGGTCTGCTCCCCAAACATTTATCGCTTTATCAAATTTTCTTACTTCAAATTTATTAAGATGATAAAGAATATCGGACATAAAATAGGTTTCGTCGCCATTACTTTTTATCAAAACCCGGTCTTCGGTATCGCCTAATTCCGAAGTTTTCATCCAAGTTGCACCATCTTTTTCATAAACCAATTCCTTTTGCATTAAATCTTCCATCACTTTTTCATACGTGCCATTCCGATACAAGGACTTTTCAGAAAACCAAACATCAAAATTTATTCCGAGCTTTTTTATAACCGGTTTTATATATGTATTTAAAATTAAATCAACCGATGCCTGTCCGGTTTCTTCAACACTTAAGTTTTTATCTATCTGTTTTGCCAGAATGTTTACGTAGTTACCCTTATATAAATTTTCTAACTCGGTTTTTTCTAAATTCAGCTTCTCACCCCGCGCTAATTTAATTGACCGGCCAAGAGCTAAAATTTGGCCGCCCCTATCGTTTACATAGAACTCGCGGGTAATCTTATACCCTCGCGTTTCCATAATATTCGCCAGAACATCGCCGTAAAATCCGCCCCTGCCGTTGCCGATAGTCAAAGGGCCCGTGGGATTGGCTGAAATAAATTCAACTTGAATCTTATAATTTTTGCCAAAATCAGAATTTCCGTATTTATTTTTTTTCTTAAGAATTTCCCCGAGCTGATGCTCCAAGCAATCTTCTGAAAGAAAAAAATTTACGAAACCATTTTTAGCTTCTATTTTAGAAAACTCTTTCGATTTCAGTTTTTTTACCAACTCTTCGGCCATTGTTTGCGGCGATTTATGGAGAACTTTGGCAAATTTAAAAGCCACGTTTGAAGTATAATCGCCATGATTTTTATTTTCAGTTATTTTAACAAAAATCTCGCCTTTGAAATTCGGTGCTATTTTTCTTGTTACATCGGCTAAAAGCGTTTTAATCAGTTCTTTCATTATTATAATCTTAACTAAATTTGGGAAAAATTAGAAGTATCTGATATATTTACTTTAATGGCCACGTTTGCCGAAAATAGAAAAGCGCATTTTAATTACGAAATCACAGAAAAATTCGAGGCTGGCTTGGTATTGTCCGGCGCCGAGGTTAAATCAATAAGAGGCGGGCGAATGAATCTATCCGGCTCTTACGTTAATTTCCACAATGGCGAGCCGTATCTAATAGGCGCTTCAATTGCCCCTTATCAACCAAAAAACCAACCATCCGACTACGATCTGTCGCGCACCAGAAAATTGCTTTTAAATAAAAAAGAAATTGACTACATTTCTGGCAAAACAAAACAAAGGGGCTTGACTTTAGTGCCTTTAAGAGTTTATAATAAAGGTCGCCGGATCAAAATTGAAATTGGCCTGGCTCGCGGCAAAAGACAATATGATAAAAGAGATGCTATTGCCAAAAGAGAGACTGCTAAGAAAATTGAACGAGAATTAAAAAGGGAGTGATAGGCTTCGATAGAATTTGACAACTAAATATGCAGGCCAAGGATATCTCGTAACCTTGAAAATCTCTCCCGCTTAGCGGGGGCAGAAATCCCCGAGATACAGCAAATAACTGTCAAAACAAATTTAACTCCTGCTTTCGCTTTTGCTTAAACAGGTTTTACCCTCTGAAGCTTTACGCCTAAGAGGGCATCGGACGTTTGATGCCTAATAAAACGAAACCGGTGTCAACAATTGGGCTTTAACTTGAAAATTCTTCGCTTCGGGTTGAAACAAAGAAGAAATTGGGAATCCCTCATTTTGACCGCTTTAAGAAGGATTTTCAAAAAATTTAAACGGTCTATTGCCTGTAGAAATATTTAATTTAAAATTTTAGATGCGAGTTCAACTCTCGCCACTTCCAC
>Ga0209515_10002052_pt1 | contig 31844 bp, 33 predicted proteins | sample Subgroupgradi54m_FD_187454 | JGI IMG/M metagenome (GOLD analysis project Ga0209515, IMG submission 187454) | Subsurface groundwater microbial communities from S. Glens Falls, New York, USA - GMW60B uncontaminated upgradient, 5.4 m (SPAdes)... ... | reverse complement strand
CTCTTCACCACCTGCGGCAGAAACATCTTGCCGGCGCCGAACAGATCGCCGACCACGTTCATGCCGTCCATGAGCGGGCCCTCGATCACCTGGATCGGGCGCGCGAACCGTTGGCGCGCTTCCTCCGTGTCCGGCACGATGTATTCGTCGTTGCCGTGCACCAGGGCGTGCGTCAGACGCTCGGTAACCGGCGCCTCGCGCCAGGCGAGGTCCTGGGCTTTGGCCTTGCCGCCTTCGCCGGCGTACTTCGAGGCGATCTCAAGCAGGCGTTCGGTCGCATCCGGACGACGATTGAGAATGACGTCCTCGACCCGCTCGCGCAGTTCGGCGGGGATGTCTGCATACACGGCGAGCTGACCGGCGTTGACGATGCCCATGTCCATCCCGGCCTTGATGGCGTGATACAGGAACACGGAGTGAATTGCCTCGCGCACCGCGTTGTTGCCGCGGAACGAGAACGACACGTTCGACACGCCGCCGGAGATGAGCGCATGCGCAAGGCGGCGCTTGATTTCGTGCGTCGCTTCGATGTAGTCCACGGCGTAGTTGTTGTGCTCCTCGATGCCGGTCGCGACCGCGAAGATGTTGGGATCGAAGATGATGTCTTCCGGCGGAAAGCCCAGCTTTTCCGTCAAAATCCCGTAGCAGCGCGCGCAGATCTCGATCTTGCGTTGGCGTGTATCGGCCTGGCCCTTTTCGTCGAACGCCATGACCACCACGGCCGCGCCGCAGCGGCGTACCTCCCGGGCCTGCTCGATGAATTTCTCCTCGCCTTCCTTGAGGCTGATGGAGTTCACCACGGGCTTCCCCTGGACGCACTTGAGGCCGGCCTCGAGCACGCTCCACTTGGAGGAATCGATCATCACCGGCACGCGCGCGATCTCGGGCTCGGAGGCGATGAGATGCAGGAACGTCGTCATCGCCTTCTCGCCGTCGAGCATGGCCTCGTCCATGTTGACGTCGATCATCTGCGCGCCGTTGATGACCTGCTGACGCGCCACGTCGAGGGCCTTGCCGTATTCGTTATTGAGGATGAGTTTCTTGAACGCCGCCGAGCCGGTCACGTTGGTGCGCTCGCCCACGTTCACGAACATCGAATCCGGACCGATGTTGAGCGGTTCGAGTCCCGCCAGCCGGCATTGCGGCTCGATTTTCGGAAGCGTGCGCGGACGGACGTTGCGCACCGCCGCGGCGATAGCCTTGATGTGCGGCGGCGTGGTGCCGCAGCAGCCGCCAATGATATTAAGGAAGCTGGATTCGGCCCATTCCCGGATTTGCCCGGCCATGAATTCCGGCGTGTCATCGTAACCGCCAAACTCGTTGGGCAGCCCGGCATTGGGGTGGCTGCTGACATGCACGTTGGCGACCCGCGCTATTTCCTCCACGTACTGGCGCAGCTGTTCGGTGCCGAGCGCGCAGTTCAGGCCGACGCTCAACGGTTCCGCGTGCGCGATGGAATTCCAGAAGGCCTCGGTGGTCTGGCCCGACAGCGTGCGGCCGCTGGCGTCCGTGATCGTGCCCGAGATCATGATCGGCACGCGGATGCCGTGGTCCTCGAAATATTTATCGATGGCGTACAGCGCCGCCTTGCAGTTCAGCGTGTCGAACACGGTTTCGACCAGCAGCAGATCGGCGCCACCGTCGAGCAGGCCGCGCACGCACTCGCTGTAGGCGGTGACGAGCGCGTCGAAACCGACGTTGCGAAAGCCCGGATTATTGACGTCCGGCGAGAGCGAGGCGGTGCGGTTGGTCGGCCCGAGCACGCCGGCCACGTAGCGCGGACGCGTCGCGTCCTTGCGTTCGAATTCATCGGCGGTGGCGCGCGCCAGGCGCGCGCCTTCCCGGTTCAGTTCATAGGCCAATTCCTCCATGTGGTAATCCGCCATGGAGATGGACTGGGAATTGAAGGTGTTGGTTTCAAGAATATCCGCGCCGGCCTCGAGATAGGCGGCGTGGATGTCATGGATGATCTTCGATTGCGTCAGCGTCAGAAGATCGTTGTTGCCCTTGATCTCGTGCGCCCAGGCGGCGAAGCGTTCTCCACGGTAATCCTTTTCTTCCAGCTTGTAGCGCTGGATCATGGTGCCCATGGCACCGTCCAGGATCAGAATCCGTTCTTTAAGGAGAGTATCGAGCCGCGACAGGCGTTCGCGGCGCGCGCTGTCGGGGACGGCGTAAGGGCGTTGCGGCATTCGACGGGTGAAAATGCATTATTTAATTTAGTGATGTGAAGTGTACCGGAAACCTCAGGTCAGCGCCTAAAACCACAATCCCGCCTGTAGCGCCCAGTGCCCGTGGCGAATGCTCTTTCGGCAATGGGCGCAGATAGCCGCAATGAGCGATGTTTCCTTGGGTACTATTGCCACCGTCTTCGAAAGCGCTGCGTCACGGAACCGGCGGCTAGCGGGGTTGTCTGGTTCACCGCGGAGATTGCTTGCGGTTTATGCCGCCTTGTTTCCGTACTTGGCTTTGGCTGCGCGCGCGGCCTTGGCCTCCTCCGAGGAGTAGGCGCGGCCGGACCAGAGCATGGTGTAGGCAATCTCTTCGTTGCCGTTCTCGCACAACTCCAGAACCTTTTTGAACAAAGGCTGGAAGGTTTCGCTGCGATGTGACTGTTCATGTTCCTCGAAGGATCGCCAGAACGTCACGACCAAGGCTTCCTTCTCCTTGAGCGGGTTTTCAACCGCCTGGCCGATGGTCGAGCCCTCGTTCGAGATGGCGCCGCTGTTCAGGGCGACGAAACCACCGACGAAGCCGGTGTCGGAGTGATAGGTCTTCACGTTCTCGCACAGCATGGCGACGCGTTCCTGAAGATCATCCACGGTATACCCGGGTTTGAGCAGCATCCGGTTGACCGTTACCACCCCGTCAGTTGGAAAGCCATTGATGAGTTGAGTCATGATGGTTTAGCACCTCCGCGCATTACGAATTAATAGCCATTAATCTACGAATAGCCCCATAGAATATTAGAATACGCTAATATTCTATCTATATCTTACTAATCCAGTCAACTAATGTGGGTACAAAATTCAGGGGTTCAAGTTTTGCAAGAGTCAGACCGGAAATGACTGTCGTATGGCGGCATTTCGGGTGGAGGAGGGTCGGTGGGTAACCGGTTCACCGGGGCGCATCACTCGATCGACCGTGCGGTCAGACCCAGCTGCAGGATGCGTTGAATAAAGTCTTCGTAGCTGAGGCCGGATTTGGTCGCCGAGAGGGTGCAGTCCTCATCGCGGGCGATACCGGGATTGGGATTCGCCTCCAGGACGTAAAGTTCGCCGTCCGCCGTCACGCGCAGGTCAATCCGGCCATAGCCGTCCATGTCGAGCAGGTGATAGACGCGTTTGCAGAGGTGGTTGATGCGTTCCTCCATGCCGTTCGGCAGGTTGCGCGCGAACTGGTATTCGATGCCCCAGCGTTCGCGGTACTTGTCGTCCCACTTGACCTTGTAGGTCGCCATCCGTGGCGTTCCCGGCTCGGTGTTGCCGAACACCAGCTCGCGGATGGGCGGGACCTCGAGCTTGGTGTTGCCGAGGACGGTGACGTAGAACTCGCGCCCGTCGATGAACTGCTCGGCGATGGCGTCACCGTTGAGCTTTTCGTGAATCAGCGCGACGCGTTCACGCAACTGGGTTTCGTTTTCCACGTACGAGGCCTTGGCGATGCCGACGGAACCTTCCTCCGTCAGGGATTTGACGATCAGGGGATAAGTGAACTTGCGCCGCCGGCTGATCTTCTTGCCGAGCGGAAAGACATCGAAGTCCGGAACGCTGATCCGGTGATAGGTGAGGATCATCTTGGTCAGCGCCTTATCGCGCGCCAGCAGCAGGCCGCGCGGATTGCAGCCGGTGTGGGGTATGCGCATCATCTTGAAATAGCTGACGACGTAGTAGTCGAAGGCGCTGTTGCCGGCGAAGTCCTCCAAGAGGTTGAAGGCGATGTGCGGCTTCCATTCCTCGATGACCTTGCGAATGGGCGCCAGATCGCCATAGACACCGACCACCTGGACCTCGTGACCAATATTCAGTAGCGCGGTCTTGACGTCATACTCGGTGCGGAATTTCTCCATCCGCGGATCGTCCTGGCCATGCAGGTCATCCGGCGGCACCAGCGTGTAGTGCACCACCATCATGACACGCAGCTTTTTCATACTGCCAGGCGCGAGGTGCCGCTGCGCAGGGATCCCATGTAAAGCATGACAAGCGAGGCGATGAGCGCAACCTTGGTTGCTTCCCGGTCGCGTGAGGCATGCAGGTTCATTTCCTCGCAGCGGTGGATCATGTCCTCGATGGTGAGATGGATGCGGTAGCGCGAATCCGAGGTCCAATGCGCGACGCTGCTGATCGCCTCGCGGCGCAGGCGGCGAATGAAATGCGCCGCTCTTTCATTCTTGCGTCCGCCCGCGGACGGGAAGATCTGCCGCAACTGCTGTTCGTGGAAGCGTGGCAGGTCCTGTTGCAGGCGCGTCTGTTTCTCCGCGTAGTACTCGCGCAGCGTAATGCGCAGCGTGGTGGTCGATTCGATCTGCTTCTTGGTGCGCACCGGCGGAGAGTGGCCCACGATTTCCTTCATCAACCCATCGACATAATTCAGTTTCTTGAGCGCCGGCCAGTCGCGGTATTTCTCGCGCCAGCGCGAATCGGGGTTCAGCCACACGGCGAAGGTTTCCGCCCAGTCCTCCGCCGGATGGCTTTGGGCATACCAGTTGTCGAGATGCAGCACGTAATTGCGGCTGTAGGGCCGTGGCAGATAGCTCTCGGGATAGACCTTGCTCGCGCGTCCGAAGCGCCGGCGCCAGCTCTGCTTGAGGTGCAGCCGGAACGCGTTGGCGAGCGCGTGCGCGGTTTCGTGCCGCAGCAATTTCATGCGCGACTCCGCGGTGTTGCCGTCGAATTCGAGCATGTGCGCTTTTTCCAGGCGCATGAGCCGCGGGTGCGCGAGGTAGAACGGAATCGCGAACCCAGGCACACCGTCGGGACAGAACCAGCAGTCCGACAACCAGGTGTGCGGGCGGAACACGAAGCCGCGGTTTTCCAGTTCCCGGTAAAGAGACTCGATCTCCTTCTGCAGCTTGGTGCCGGCGAGCGATAGCCCCAGATCGCACAAGCGCGTGTCGAGCAGATGTTCGTCGGACCGGCGCGTCCAGGACGTCATCACGGGACGACGTGACGACGCTTTTTTGCGCCGTTTTCGGTTTTTGGTTTTGCGGGAAGGGATGTCCGTCTCCTTGTTGTTCAGCGTATCTTACTTAATAGACAGGGGTGACACGATAACCGGCTTTCTCGAGAAGATTCAACAGCCCGGATTCGCCCGGGAGGTGGGCGGCTCCCACGGCGATGAAGGCGCCGCCATCCTTGAGTATAGGTCCCAGCCGCGCGGCCATGCGGGCGTTGCGCCGCGTCAGCAGCCGGTCCATGACGGATCGATACAGCCGGTCGTTGTCCGGTTTGTGCTTCGTGCCGGCCTCGGCCAGGGCGGCGATATCGCGGGCGAGATAGGCCCCGATCATCTCCTCGATATCCTTTTCGAACGTGTCCTGCTCTTGTACCGCCTCTTTCAGGAGCGCGACCTGGTCCGGCAGGGGCAGTTCATCGAATACCGCCAGCTGTTCCTGGATGGTTTCGAGCCCGGAGACGGGTTTGTCCTGGCGCGTGGCCCGTTCCTGCAGGATGAGATCGAGATACTCGCCGGTTTTCGGCGGCGGCATGGACAGCGCCATCATCACCGCCCAGGGTTTCTGTTTCTCCACGCCGAGCGTCGGGATGCCGCGCGCGGCCAGTATCTTCATGGTCTCCGCGTACAGTTTTTTGCCGACCACCTGCTCCAGGGTTCGGCCATCGCTGAAGTACATGGCCTCGGCCATGTGCACGAGACCTTCGCCGTCGATGATCGCCTCCATCGTAAAGCGGTTCGAGGTGTCGAGCGCCTTGATCACCGGTTCCGGCAAGGCCGTGACGCGCTTGTCCTCGGAATGGATCGTGCCGAAAAGATAGCTCGATCTCGCGCCCGGCGCCTCGATTTTCCATAACAGCCCCTTGGTATATTTGACGGCTGCTGGCGGCTTGGCCTGCGCGGCGACGCCGACATTCGCTGCCGCTGTGGCCAATGCCGTTCCTGAAGTGAACAGCAGGGCACAGAAAAGTGTGAAAAGATATTTGAGAAATGAATGCGGACCAGTCGTGGACTGAATCGAGGCTGATGACGGGAAGCCGGCGCCGCGCATGGGTGGTGTCAGGATGAGTGCCCGATTACCATGTAACCAAGAGTATATTAGGAATGCCGATGCGACAAATTCTCCGTTTTGCCTTTCTGTCCGCCTACCTGCTCGCGGGCCAGGCGCATGCCGACGAATTGCCGCGCTGGGAAGTTGGTCTGAGCGCGGCGGCATTGAGCATCCCCGATTATCGAGGCTCGGATCAGCAGCGCGGATATCTGTTGCCGTTGCCCTATGTCCAGTATCGGGGAGACATCTTCCGGATTGACCGCGAGGGTGCCCACGGCGATTTGTTCAGATCGGACCGTCTGAAGCTCGATGTCAGCGTTAACGCCGGACCCCCGGCGAAGAGCGGCCGGAACGGCGCGCGCAACGGCATGCCGGACATCGATCCCACGGTCGAGACCGGCCCCTCGCTTTATGTTTTTCTCGCGCGCAATGAAACCCGCGACCGCAGCTGGTCGCTGCGGCTGCCGTGGCGCGCCGCGGCCGCGACCGATCTCAGGCACGTTCAGCGCATCGGCTGGGTGTTCGCGCCCAGTCTCAACTTCGATGTCACCGGACTTGCCGGGGGCTGGGATATCGGAGTTGCCGCGGGACCGATGTACGCCTCCGAGGACTATCACGATTATTATTATGAGGTTCAGTCCGTCTATGCCACGGCCGTGCGACCTGCCTATGACGCACGGGCCGGTTACAGCGGCAGCCGGATGACGCTGACGGCGAGCCGGCGCTACCCGCGCTTCTGGGTTGCTGGATTCGCGCGCTATGATAATCTTTCCGGCGCGGTCTTCGCGGATAGCCCGCTGGTAAAAAAGAAGGAATCGTTCATGGCGGGTGTCGGCATTGCCTGGATTCTGGCCACGTCTCGCTAAGTATCGCCAGTTATATTATTCGGGAAATATCTTTTCATGATGACGCCACACACGCAGGATGAGTATCTGGATCTGATCGATCAGACGATCTTCGAGATCGAAGATGTTCTTATGTGCGCCGAAGACGAGGGCGATCCGGAAGACAGCGCGTTTTCCGACGTTCTGCCGGTCTATGAAAAGCTGTCGAGCGATCTCAAGAAGCTGCATGCCGATATCCTGCAGGGCAAGCATGCCATCGGCCAGGGCGAGGATCTGCCTTTCATGCCGCTGGTGTCCGCGTGGAAGGAGAGAATTCCATTCCTCGACCTGTTCGCGGCGTTGAACTACGCGTACAAGACCGGCTTTCAAGCCTAAGGTATTTGTTCGCTGCCGGCTTTGCCGGTAACATGCCGTCATGTCCGGGAATACCATCGGCAAGCTGTTCACCGTCACCACCGCGGGCGAATCCCACGGCCCGTCCTATATTGCCATCGTCGACGGCTGCCCGCCCGGTATGGTGCTTTCCGAGGCCGATATCCAGCCCGATCTCGACCGGCGCAAGCCCGGCCAGTCGCGGCATACGACGCAGCGGCGCGAGTCCGACGAAGTCAAGATTCTCTCGGGCGTGTTCGAGGGCAAGACCACCGGCACGCCGATCGGGCTGCAGATCCTGAACACCGACCCGCGTTCGCAGGATTATTCCAAGATCGAGGACCGGTTCCGCCCGGGTCACGCGGATTTCACCTATTTGCAGAAGTACGGGCTGCGCGATTACCGCGGCGGCGGGCGTTCGTCGGCGCGCGAAACCGCGATGCGCGTGGCCGCCGGCGCCATCGCCAAGAAATATCTTCATGAACGCTACGGCGTGACGATTCGCGGTTACCTCGCACAGCTCGGGCCGATCAAGCTCGAGCTCAAGGATTGGGACGAAGTCGAAAATAACGCCTTCTTTTGTCCGGACGCCTCGAAGGTCCCGGAACTGGAAGCGTATATGGATGCGCTGCGCAAGGAAGGCAATTCCATCGGCGCGCGCATCAACGTCGTCGCCTCGCACGTGCCCGTGGGCCTGGGCGAGCCGGTGTTCGACCGGCTCGACGCGGATATCGCTTACGCGATGATGAGCATCAACGCCGTGAAGGGCGTCGAGATCGGTGCGGGATTCCGCTCGGTGGAGCAGAAAGGCACGGAACATCGCGACGAAATTACCCCGAAGGGTTTTCTCTCGAACAACGCCGGCGGCATTCTCGGCGGTATCTCCACCGCCCAGAATATCGTGGTCAGCATGGCGTTCAAGCCCACCTCCAGCATCCGTCTGCCCGGGCGCACGGTGAACGTGCTGGGCGAGGCGGTCGACATCGCCACCACCGGCCGTCACGATCCCTGCGTGGGTATTCGTGCCACGCCCATCGCCGAGGCGATGCTCGCCATCGTGCTGATGGACCACGCGTTGCGCCATCGCGCACAGAACCTCGACGTAAAAAGTCCCACGCCCGTCATTCCCGGCAGCGTCTGAGAATCCCGCGAGCATGAGCATGACGCTCATCAACCCGGGACGGATCGGCAGGGCGGTACTCGGCGCGACGGATTACTGGAAGGGTTTCCACGAATTATTTTTTTACACCCTCCGGCGTCTCGGCGCCTTGGGCAAACCTCCGGTGCGTCGCGTTTTGCTCAAGCAAATCTATTTCACCGGAGTCGAGGCGCTGGGGGCGGTGACGGTGATCGCCGCGCTGTCCGGCATCGTGATCACCACCCAGGTCACCAGCCTGGTGGGCCAGAACATCGCGCTCACGGCGAAGATCATGCTCTGGACCGTGGTGCGCGAGCTTGGGCCACTGTTGTCCGCCATTGTGATCATCGCGCGCAGCAGTTCGGCCACCGCCTCAGAGCTGGCGAGTATGAAAATCCGTGGCGAGATCGACCATCTCCGGTTCATGGGCATTGCTCCCGGCGACTATCTAATGGTGCCGCGCATCGCCGGCATCACGCTCTCGGTCGTGGCCGTCACCTTCTATTTCCAGATGACGGCGATCGTGATGGGCTATGCGTTCGCCGCCATCATGGGATTCATGCCGTTCGTCAAAAGTATTACCGGTGTCATTTCGACATTGAGTATGTCCGAGGTTCTGGTATCGCTGCTCAAGGCGCTTGTCTTCGGGCTGGTGATCTCCATCACGTCCTGTTATTACGGCCTGCGCGCGATCGGCACGGTGACCGCCATCCCGCGCGCGGCCACGGGCGCCGTTATGCGTAACCTGTTGACGATTTTCCTGCTCGACGGAATCATTACCTATGCCTTCTTCGTGTGACGCATCGCTTTTGAGCCGCGTTAACTTATGATTCGCTTTGATCATGTGACGCGAGGACCGATCCGCAATCTGTCGTTCGAACTCGACCGGGGCGGCACGGCCAAAATCCTGTTCGATTCGGAAGACCGGAAAAATCAGTTCTTCCGGCTGCTCACCGGCAGGCGGCGTCCGGAGACCGGCAAGATTTTATTCTTCGGCGAGGATCTGTTCGCGCACGAAGAGGACGAACGCGTCGCATTGTTCCAGCGCATCGGCGTGGTGCCGGCGGATGGTGGCATGATCAGCAATCTCAAGGTCTGGGAGAATCTGCTGCTGCCGGCGTGGTATCACCGCGGTTTGACGGCGCAGCAGGCCGAATGACCGGTAGCGGTGATATTCGAGCAGCTCGGGGAAGGCGAGGCCGGGTTGAAGCAACGTATGGGCGAGTTGCCGGACAAGCTCAGCCTATATGAACGCCGTGCGGTGGCGCTGGCGCGGGCGATGCTGATGGAACCGGACATCCTGATATATGATTTCACCTTCGCCGGGCTGGAGCGCGACGCCACGCAGCGATTGATGAAACTGACCGGCGAGTTTCACGGCAGAAAGCCCGGCCGGGTGTCGCTGTACCTGTGCCCGGACGACGCGGTGTCGGCGCGTCTCGCGGCCGACAGCACCATCACCCTGAATTAATTTTGCGAGGGACCCATGGCCATATTGCACGATGAAGATACGCGCTTCAAAGGCCTGGAGAAAAAAATCGGGTTCTTCGTCATCACGGCGATTCTCGGAATCGTCCTGACCATTATTGCCGTCGGCATCCAGCAGGACGTCTTCTCGCCCAAGACCCGGCTCTTCATCATCACCGACAGCGGTCAGGATATTAGCGAGGGAATGGCGGTCAAGCTAAGAGGTTTCAACATTGGCAAGGTCGAGAAACTCGAGCTTACCGATGACGCCAGAGTCAAGGTGACGCTTTCCATTTTGCGCAGCCACATGCAGTGGGTGAAAAGCGATTCGAAGGCGCGCCTGCTCAAGGAAGGCGTCATCGGTGCGAATATCATCGAGATCACGCTCGGCTCAGAAAAGGAAAAACCTCTGGAACACAATGCCTTGATCGCTTTCGAACGCGAGCGCGGTCTCGGGCAGGTGGTGGATCAGCTGTACGCGGAAGTGATTCCACTGATCGAGGACCTGAAGCGCGTGGCGCGTCGCGCCGACACGCTGCTCGCCGGTCTGCCCGCGACGCAGCAGAAACTGGACGATACGCTTACCAGCGCAAAGAAAAATTTCACGAATCTGGAAAAAGTCACGGCCTCGGATCTTCCGGCCATAACGAAGCGCGGGCGCGAGACTCTCGACAGCGCCAAGAAGGTTGTGGACTCGGTCAGCCGCACCTGGCCAATCAGCAGCAACATAAAAGAGCCGCGTCCGGAAACCCTGCCGGTCGACAGTTATGCGCCCGACCAGGCTCCGAAACAAAAATAATCGCGAAATAACACCATGATGCCTTGGCGCATGCTCCTGTTCGTCACGCCGGCGGTTCTGGCAATCGCCGCCTGCGCCGGGAATCCTCCTGTGCTCACGGAACAGCAGCAAACGGCTATCCAGTTCAATCAGCGCGGCGAGGCTGCTTTCCGCCGCGGCGATTACACTCAGGCTCTGCAGGAGTATCAGGGGGCGCTGTCGATCCACCGATCGGTCGAGAACGTGGCGGGGATCGCCACCGAACTGCTGAACCTGTCCGTCGTCTATCGCCGGCTTGGCGACAAGGCGGCCGCGCAGACTGCTCTCGATCATATCCTGACGGAAAGCAGTCCCGCCTTCAGCGCCGACCAGAAGGCCGAGGCCGCGTACCGTAAGGCTGGTTATTACCTCGATGACGGGAACGAAACCGAGGCGCGGTCATGGCTGAACAAGGCGCTTGAATACTGTCACGGCTGCGGCGCCGAAGGCCGCCTATACAATCTCATGGCCAGAATGGCGCTCGCCGGCCAGCCGCAGGACGCCGTGAACCATGCCCGCCGTGCGTTGGCCCTGAACAGAAACGCCGGCGATAAAAACGAAGCAGCCAATTCACTGCGCTTGATCGCGGACGCCGCTTTCAAATTGGAGGATTTCAAAACTGCGCAGCAATCCTATGATGATGCCCTGCGGCTCGATAAGGACACCGGCGCCGCGGCCAAGATCGCGCTGAATCTGATGGGACTCGGCCGCAGCCTGGCTCGGCAGGGTAGACGAGACGAGGCGATGGAATATTTCCAGCGCGCCTATTCCGTCAGTGAAGGGGCAGGCGATACCAAGGCCATGGAAGAAGCGGCGGCGGAAATGAAGCGACTGACTCCCTGATATCTGGGCTCCTCCATCAATCAAAAAATGTAGGGTGAGGCGGAGTTTTCGCCAATGTCCAGTGGACATTGGCGCCGCTGAACGGGTTCAACGTGTTTTGTTGCGCCCCGGGCTGCAAGCCCTGCGCACCGATCAAGAAAACGATGCATGGGATGCACCCTACATCTAGGTTGTCTACTTCTAGCTATGCCGCAACGATGAGCCGGGTTGACATACTATATTGAGTATAGCCATAATATGATATGTGGCGCATCGAAGAGCACCGCCGGTTGGACAAACAGGTCGCGTCGGTCCCCAAGGATATCCTCAAGCGATATGAAAAATGGAAAGACATCGCGGAAATATCTGGCCCGCCTGGGCTCCGTCTGATCAGGGGGTTTCGTGACGAAGCCCTTTCAGGCGAGTGGCGAGGTTACCGATCCTGCCGGCTCGGACTTCAGTGGCGCGTCATCTACCGCGTGGTTGCCGAGAAGTTGCTCTTCCAAGTCGCGTCGGTAACCGCGCATGATTATCGGAGGCCGTAAATGAAAGAGTATCGTCCTGCCAAGAAGCGTATTACCGTCTCGGTCGGTGAGTCCGTGCGCATTCTTCGTGAGCTTCAGGAGTTGAGTCAGAGTCAGCTAGCCCGTCTTACCGGCATTCCCCAAGCCACCATTTCGGCCATCGAGAACGATCGCGTCCGTCTGGGTGTCGAGCGGGCGAAGGTCCTCGCCCGGGCGCTCAAGTGTCATCCTGGAGTTCTGGTATTCCCCGGCTGGGAGCTTCCTAGCAAAGCGGCGGCATAACACGTCGTTCCACCGGACCCGAGAAATATGAAGCGCGCTATTACTTTGAAATCGCCAAAGACTACTTCCGCAAGGGCCATTGACCCAGCCAACCCTCCTTGGTCGGAGGAGATGCTGGGTCCACCGAAAGTCCGTCGCGGCCGAGAATCGCAGAAGGCACCGACGAAAGTCTTGACTACCGTTCGCCTTGATGCGGACGTCATTGCTTTCTTCCGAGCACAGGGGCGCGAGTATCAAACACGCATCAACGAAGTACTTCGTCGCGTGAAGGAGCGAGGTCTAACCTCGTGCTCAACACGGCGGCGCGCAAGCGCGCCGCCGGTTAGCTCTGCGTTAGACGAACAAATCAGGGACTTACAATGAGCGACGAATCGCAACAAGTTGGCTCCTCCCTATTGGTAATTGAAGCCAACGTGATAATTGCTGGACTTCAGGGCATTGCTCTCGCGTGGATCTTCTGTACGTTTGTAACAACACAACAAATATATCTCCCTAGTAATTTTGGTTCGGGCTGGTCAGGTGGCGAATATGCGATATATGGCGCCTACACCGTACTAGCTGTTGTCATGGTTGGGTTTGCTGTGGAAGGGCTGGCTGGTCTTGTTGAAGAAAAAATTGTTAGTCATTGGAAATGTTATATAGATACGAAAGCGCCGAAGAAATCTCAACAGTACATCTGGAAGTCAGATCAAACGCACAAGGACTTCTCGCGCCGCCGACTTCGAATCTTAGTGGCTCGGAATACTGCGTTCTTTTTCGTTGTTCTTTCCGTTGGTCTATTAATTATCTTCGTTACGAAATATAGATTCTTAGAGGTCTTGGTGGCTTCGTTCGGGGGCGCTCTTTTCAGCGCTTTGTTCACTAATCTTTGGATCGATGCTCGCAAGGGCTTGCGAGATGACATCTTGAATACCGGAAGATCGAATGTTAAACGCGTCTAACTGTGTGTTCGAGGCGGACGCGACGATACGGCGCACTGTTTCCTGTCAGGTTCTTGTCTCGCATCGCTCAACTCGGCGTTAGGCGTTTCAAGGGGCAGCGGAATGTACGAACTCGATCCAGTAACCTTCGTAGCCAGCATCATCTTCACGTGGGGCATTGGTCTGACCCCGCCGCTGGTGATTCGCTATGCCATTGTAAGGGCACCGATGGACAAGTGGCCGGCAATCGGTACCTGTGCCTTCTTCTGGTTCATTAACATCATACTGTTTACTTCCCTTGGCAGTCAGAGTAAGACACATAACGTTCTTATTCTCGTTGCATTTGTCTCGTACTGGATACTCCGAAAGGCAGGGACGGCAAATGAACAGGCACAACACCGCGCAGCTGTTAATGAAGCTTCCGGAGATGGAACTACCCCTTTGATGGGGGCCACTATGCTCGGAAAAACAAAACAGATTCAGGAACTCATATCTGCTGGAGAAAATATTGACACAGCGGATAAGCGCGGGTGGACATCCGCCATGAATCCATTCCGCTGCAAGTCGGAAGGCATGCGACGAATCAGTATTGTCCTTTTAACGGTGTCTGTTCTCGCGTGGTTCATCTTTGCAGGAGTAGCATCTGACGGCTTTACTGGAATGGGAGAGAAACCTCTCTTTTGGATATTCCTGCTTGCTGTTCCATTCGGGGCTTACCTCTTAGTCATGGCGCTTCGCTTATTGGCCATGTGGATAGTCGCCGGGTTTAGGAAAGAGGGTCAACCGTGATTGAACGGCGGAGGAGCAATGTCTAAAGATCGAGATTTTCTCTACATGAACGAGATCACCTCCTTTCGCTGTTTTGTAACTGACGACAAGCGCTTTGGCCTTCATCTGGTGAAGGCGAACGGCGAAACGATTGACATAGTGTTTTGTCGGGAGGCCCATCCGGACCTTGAAAGGTTAGGCGCGCAGCTAAACAACCACCTTCTGCCAAAGCGTTAGCCATGCACTCCGGGAACATTGCGCCATCTATTGGCTTCCTCGTATGGTTATCCCTAATTTTAGTTGGGTGCACAAATTAAGGGGGCGTCGTGAAAACTGTTTGGAAAGTTCTAGGTGTTATTGCCTTGCTAGTTGTTGTGGCGTTTGCCGGATCTATCGGCAAGTTGGTCGGTAAATCCACAGTTCAAAGCTTTTCCGAAGGAAAGAAAGAAGGAGCGTTTGAAGAGGTTTTAACAAAAACAGCAAATCAAATTAATGGGCGCCTTCCTATGATGGTCGATAAAGAAACGCGTCTCGATACAACAGTAGGGGGCCCTGGAAAGAAATTCACTTATTTATACACATTCGTAAATTACTCTTCTCAAGAAATATCTTGGCAAAATCTCAACAGTTCGTTATCCCAGAACATACGAAATGGCGCATGCTCAGCCAAGGAAATGGAAGTTTTCTTTAAGAATGGCGTTCAGGTCATCTATAAGTATAGGGGGAAGGATGGTCTTATCATTGGCGACATCATCGTCAATCCCAGTGATTGTAAATATTGAACGCCCAACCCTGCCTTCCAACGGACGCGCAAAGACGGCGCGCTGCTGAAGGCAGCGTTAAGCACCCGAAGAGCCCCCTGAGCTAACCCACCTTCCTTGGGTAATCAATCAAGCACCATTCCATTTTGACTCAACCTCTTCGCACGCCAAGCCGTCGCTAATTCCATGCCTTACTGGCGCCTCTCCGGATTTTATTTTTTCTATTTCGCCACGCTCGGCGTGTTGGTGCCGTATTGGGGTCTGTATCTCCAGTCGGTCGGCTTCACGCCGGTGGACATCGGCAATCTGATTGCCATCCTGATGTTCTCGCGCATCGTGGCGCCGATGGTGTGGGGCTGGATCGCGGATCATCGCGAGTCGCGCATGGCAGTCGTGCGGCTTGCGTCGTTTCTCACGATAGTTGCCTTCAGCGGCGCATTTTTCGGTTCGGTATTCTGGTGGCTGGCGGCGGTGATGTTGGTGTTCAGTTTTTTCTGGCACGCCTCGTTGCCGCTGCTCGAGGTGTTCGTCATGCGCCACACCGCCTCGCGCCCGGGCACCTACGGGCGCGTGCGGTTGTGGGGTTCGATCGGGTTCATCGTCGCGGTGACGGCGCTTGGGCCGGTGATCGATTTGCGCGGTCCGTGGTGGGCGCTGCCGGCGTTGCTGACAATGATGCTCGGCATCTGGCTGTTTAGTCTGATGCTGCCGGAGTCCGAGATGAAAGGCGCGGTGGAACATCCGGTGCCATTCCGCCAGGCACTGCTGCGTCCCGAGGTGTTCGCGTTTCTGCTTGCGTGCCTGCTGATGCAGATCAGTCACGGGCCGTACTACACTTTCTATTCGATTTATCTGGAAGGCTACGGCTATTCGAAGACACTGATCGGCCTGCTGTGGGCGTTCGCGGTGCTATGCGAGATCGGCGTGTTTCTCCTGATGCAGCGCCTGCTCGTGCGCGTGGCGCTACGCGCCGTTTTGCTCGCCAGCTTTTTCCTTGCCGCCGTGCGCTGGCTCCTGATCGGTCATTACCCGGAGAGTCTGCCGGTGCTGGTGGTGGCGCAGACGCTGCACGCGGCCACGTTCGGAAGTTTCCATGCGACGGCGATGCAGCTCGTGCATCGCTTCTTTACGGGCAAGCATCAACATCGCGGCCAGGCGATTTACGGGAGCCTGAGTTTCGGCATCGGCGGGGCGGTGGGAAGTTTCTACAGCGGTCACGCCTGGGTGACGCTGGGTCCGACGGTAACTTTCAATATTGCCGCCGCGAGCGCGGGGCTGGCGTTTCTCGTCGCCTGGTTTCTTATTAAGCCAAAGACTTAAGATAGCGTTGCCGCCGATAGGCCGACAGCAGGATGATTTCGGCGGTGCGCCGGATCGGTGCGATGGTTTTGATGGGCGCTTTGATATCCGCGAAGATTTCATTCAGCGCGACGCCCAGGTCGTCGAGCACGCGGTAGAGGTCCACATCCGTCGCCGTCGACCGCAATGCCTCCTGGCGGATCGGCGCGAGGGCCTGCTGGGTCTTTTCCAGGTTGACCGGATCGGTCAGCCGGCGGCAGGCGTTCGACACGTAAATCGCGCGCGCCAGCCCCGTCATCATGTCGTGATGCAGCGGGCTACTCTCGAAGATATTTTTGATATTGGTCGCTGCCGGGTTCACCGGGAACTGGTGAGAGCCCAGGCGTTCTTCCAGCTGTGCCAACAGTTCTTTGAAGTTCATGTCGTTAAGCTTAGACCGTTTTCCGGATGATGCGGATCATGGCTTGACCGGCGTTGGACAGGGTCCGTTTCTCGTGGGTCACGATGCCGAGTTCACGCCGTATCTCCATTTTTTCAATCTGGACCACTTTCAGCCCTCCGTCAATCATGGTGCGGGGAAGAGCGCTCCAGCCAAGTCCGATCGCCGCAAGCATTTTGAGTACTTCCAGATAGTTGGTGGCCATCCCGACCTGAATCCGGTCGCGCAGGGGACCGAGGGCATTGAGGATGATTTCACGCGTGTAGGTTCCGAGACCGGGCAGAATCGCCGGATAATCCAGCAGCATCGCGGCTTGTACCCGTTTCACCTGTGCCAGCGGATGGCTCCGGCTGACGACGATATTCAGCGGATCGTCCCAGATTTTCTCCACCCGCAATGGTGGATCCGCCGACGGCGGCAAGGTGACGACCGCCAGTTCCAGTTCGCCTCTGGCGACGGCGTTACAGGCCTTTTCCGAATCCATGAAGTGCAGGTTCAAGCGTACCTGTGTATAGGTTTCGTGAAACTGCTTGAGTGGCCCCGGAAGACGGTGCAGACCGATATGATGACTGGTCGCGACCGAAAGCTCGCCGGCAATGGTGCCGGAGAGGTTGGTAATGTCGCGTTTGATGTCTTCCAGTTCGCTCAATACGGCACGGGTGCGCAGCAGCAGCGCCTCGCCGGCTGGCGTGAGGTGAATCTTGCGCCCGACGCGGTCAAACAGGCGCGCGCCGATATCCTGTTCCAGTGCGGCGATGCGCTTGCTGATGGCCGGCTGGGTCAGAAAGATGCGCTCGCCGGCACGGGAAAATGACCCTGATTCGGCAACGGCGATGAAGGCTTGGAGGGCGGATATGTCCATAACTGTAAGGAATAGAATATATGATAAACATGAATTTGTGTTATTTATATATCATGCCTAAGATCTACGCAATTCATTGAACAGTTGGCCGTCATGACCGGAAAAACGCTTTACGACAAGCTCTGGGATGCGCATGTGGTGCGCCGCAATGACGACGGCACCTGCCTCATTTATATCGACCGTCACCTGGTGCACGAGGTGACGAGCCCGCAGGCCTTCGAGGGGCTCAGGCTCGCGGGACGCAAGCTGTGGCGGGTGGACGCCAACCTGGCGACCGCCGATCACAATGTGCCGACGACCCATCGCGATCGTGGCATTGCCGACCCGGTATCGCGGTTGCAGGTCGAGACGCTCGATCAAAATTGCCATGACTTGGGTATCACCGAATTCGGCATGAACGATTCCCGTCAGGGGATCGTGCACGTGATCGGACCGGAGCAGGGCGCGACGCTGCCAGGCATGACCGTGGTGTGCGGCGATTCGCATACCTCGACGCACGGTGCCTTCGGCGCGCTCGCTTTCGGCATTGGCACTTCCGAGGTGGAGCATGTGCTCGCGACGCAATGTCTGATCCTGAAGAAGGCCAAGAACATGCGCGTGCGCGTGGACGGCGCCATTCCGCCGGGCGTCACTGCCAAGGACATCGTGCTCGCGATCATTGGTAAAATCGGTACTGCCGGGGGCACGGGTCACGCCGTTGAATTTTTCGGCGAAGCCATCAGCCAGCTTTCCGTCGAGGGCCGCATGACGGTGTGTAACATGGCCATCGAAGCCGGCGCGCGCGCCGGCATGATCGCGGTGGACGACAAGACGATTGAATATTTTCACGGCCGTCCGTATGCGCCGAAAGCCGCACAATGGGATATGGCGGCGAAAGCCTGGCGTGAACTCACAAGCGATTCGAACGCCAAGTTCGATAAAGAGGTGGTGCTCAAGGCGGCGGATATCAAACCGCAAGTAACCTGGGGCACGTCACCCGAGATGGTGGTGCCGGTGGATGGCGCGGTGCCCGATCCGGAAAAGGAAGCTGACGCCGTCCGGCGCGCCGGGATACAACAGGCGCTCAGGTATATGGGATTGAAACCCGGCACCTTGATTCGCGATATTCACCTCGACAAGATTTTCATCGGCTCCTGCACCAATTCGCGCATCGAAGATTTGCGCGCCGCGGCCGGTGTCGTGAAAGGCAGGAAAGTGGCCAAGAGCATTAAACTCGCCATGGTGGTGCCGGGCTCGGGCCTGGTGAAGGCGCAGGCAGAGAAGGAAGGCTTGGACAAAATTTTCACAGACGCTGGTTTCGAATGGCGCGATCCGGGTTGTTCGATGTGTCTGGCCATGAACGCCGACCGGCTCGAGCCGGGCGAACGTTGCGCCTCGACGTCGAACCGCAATTTCGAGGGACGCCAGGGCGCCGGCGGTCGTTCGCACCTCGTGAGTCCCGCGATGGCGGCGGCCGCGGCGATCGCCGGGCATTTTGTCGACGTGCGGGAGATACGCTGATGCAGAAATTCGAAAAGCTGAACGGGCTTGTGATGCCACTGGACCGCGCCAATGTCGACACCGACGCGATCATTCCCAAGCAATATTTGAAATCGATCAAGCGCACCGGCTTCGGGCCGAGTTTGTTCGATGACGCGCGCTATCTCGATCCGGGCGAGCCGGGCATGGATCACAGCAAGCGCCGCATCAATCCGGATTTCGTGCTCAACCAGCCGCGCTACCAGGGCGCGCAGATACTGCTCGCGCGCGACAATTTCGGTTGCGGCTCCTCGCGCGAACATGCCCCGTGGGCGCTCATGGATCACGGATTCCGGGTTATCATCGCGCCAAGCTATGCCGATATTTTCTACAACAACAGCATCAAGAACGGCCTGCTGCCGATCGTGCTGGAGCGCGACGCGGTGGATCGCCTGTTTCGCGAGACCGAAGCGGTGCCGGGTTACCGGCTTGGCGTGGACCTTGGCGCGCAAACGGTGACGACGCCATCGGGCACCGTGTTCAAGTTTGAGATTGACGCGTTTCGCAAGCACTGCCTGTTGAACGGCCTCGATGACATCGGGCTGACGTTGCAGCACGTGGACGAGATTCGCGCCTACGAGGCGCGACACCGGCAGGAAGCGCCGTGGTTGTTCGTCAAATAATGATGAATGAAGGAACCGTAACCCCATGACGAAGATGATTGCCATATTGCCGGGTGACGGCATCGGACCGGAGGTAGTGGCCGAAGCAGTCAAGATTCTCGAGCGTTTGCGCCGTGATTTCGGCCTCAAAATCGAGACGGAAACCGCGCCGGTGGGCGGCACGGCTTACGATATTCACAAGCAGCCGCTGCCGGAGGCGACGCTGAAGCTGGCCAGGAGCGCGGATGCCGTGCTGCTGGGCGCGGTCGGTGGCGAGAAATGGGATACGTTGCCGCGCGAGCTGCGCCCGGAGAAGGCCCTGCTCGGCCTGCGTTCTGAGCTCAAGTTGTTTGCCAACCTGCGTCCCGCGATTCTCTATCCGCAACTGGCCTCGGCCTCGACGCTCAAACCTGAGATCGTAGCGGGACTCGATCTGTTGATTGTGCGCGAGCTGACCGGAGACATCTATTTTGGCGAACCGCGCGGCGTGCGCACGCTCGCGAACGGCGAGCGTCAGGGGTTCAACACCATGGTGTATGCCGAGCACGAGGTCGAGCGCGTGACACGAGTGGCCTTCGAGGCCGCGCGCAAGCGCCGCAAGAAACTCTGCTCAGTGGATAAGGCCAACGTACTGGACACATCGGGCCTGTGGCGCGAGGTGGTCATCCGGGTCGCCCGGGATTATCCTGACGTCGAGCTGAGCCACATGTACGTGGACAATGCGGCGATGCAACTGGTGCGCGCGCCCAAGCAGTTCGACGTGATCGTCACCGGCAACATCTTCGGCGATATCCTGTCGGACGAGGCATCGATGCTCACGGGTTCGATCGGCATGCTGCCGTCGGCCTCGCTCGATGCGGCGAACAAGGGCATGTACGAGCCGATTCACGGCTCGGCGCCGGACATCGCCGGCAAGGGTGTCGCGAATCCACTGGCGACGATTCTTTCGGCGGCGATGATGCTGCGTTATACGCTCAACGAGCCATCCTTGGCGGACAGAATTGAGCGCGCGGTATCGAAGGTGCTCGATCAGGGATTGCGCACCGGTGACATTCATACCGAAGGCACGAAAAAGGTCGGCACCGCCGAGATGGGTAATGCCGTCGTGGCGGCGCTGGAGAAGTAAACGGATTATCTTGAACTTTCTGAGGATGCATTAATGAAGCGGGTAGGGCTGGTAGGTTGGCGTGGCATGGTGGGTTCGGTGCTCATGGGCCGCATGAAGGAAGAACGCGACTTCGATCATATCGAGCCGGTGTTTTTCACCACGTCGAATGTGGGCGGCAAGGGCCCCGCGATCGGCAAGGACGTGCCGCCGCTCAGTGACGCGAAGAATATTAATGAACTGAAGGCGATGGATATCATCATCACCTGCCAGGGCGGTGATTACACCAGCGAGATCTTTCCCAAGCTGCGCGCCGCCGGCTGGAAGGGGTACTGGATTGACGCCGCTTCGTCACTGCGCATGAACGATGACGCCATTATCATTCTCGATCCGGTGAATCTCGGCGTTATCAAGGATGCGCTGACCAAAGGCGTGAAGAATTACATCGGCGGGAACTGCACCGTGAGCCTGATGCTCATGGCGCTGGGCGTATTGTTTCAGAAGGGTTACGTGGAATGGATGAGCGCGATGACTTATCAGGCCGCCTCCGGCGCCGGTGCGAACAACATGCGCGAACTATTGAAGCAGATGGGTACGGCCCATGCTGCGGTAAAGCCGTTGCTCGACAACCCTTCCTCGGCGATTCTCGATATTGATCGCCAGGTGGCTGAGACGATTCGCAGTGCCCGGTATCCGACCGAATTTTTCGGCGTTCCGCTCGCGGGCTCGTTGATCCCGTGGATCGACAAGGAACTCGAGAGTGGACAATCGAAAGAGGAGTGGAAAGGGCAGGCTGAAACCAACAAGATACTCGGTCGCAGCGACAAACCGGTTCCCGTGGACGGCATCTGCGTGCGCATCGGCGCGATGCGTTGTCACAGTCAGGCGTTCACCATCAAGCTGACCAAGGACATCCCGCTCGATGAAATCGTGGGGATGATCAAGTCATCCAATGCCTGGGTCAAAGTGGTGCCAAACCAGCGCGAGATCACCATGAAAGAACTCACGCCGGCGGCGGTGACCGGCACCTTGACGGTGCCGGTGGGGCGCCTGCGCAAGCTTAATATGGGCAGTCAGTACCTCGGGGCTTTTACCGTGGGCGACCAGCTATTATGGGGCGCCGCGGAGCCACTGCGCCGTATGTTGCGAATACTGCTGGAATTCAAGTAAATCCACGATTTCTTGCTACCCCCGTGGCCGCTTTGGTACGGGTATATTGATGTCGACCAGGACACCGACTATAAAAAAAGAAGGGGTAAATCAGGCAAATTCGTGAGTTACAGAGCCTGAAATAACCTAGGTCGCCACACGAATAAAACCTCGATTCTCAGCCCTATTCAGGGGCAAAAAGAGGATTTCCCGTTCATGGAATATCTGGTAAAAAACCATCTGTACGCTATAGTTAGTTGAGATTTGTAAAGAGTATTGCTATTTACTTATATAACTCCCGGTCTTATATAAGATTTTAGGATTAGGAAGCCCGTTGAATACAAAAGGGGTGAAAAGGATGTCTCGGAACAGGAGGGGTATGGCGCTGGTGTGGCGATGGATGATCGTGGGAATGATGGCGCTGTTCCCGATTGCCAGTCATGCGCTGGCGCTTGGCAAGCTCAAGGTCTTCTCGGCGCTTAATGAACCACTCAATGCCGAGATTGAATTCACTTCTGCCACCGAAAAAGAATTGAAAGGCCTCACCGCTGCGCTGGCTTCGCGCGCTGATTTCGATGCCGCGGGCGTCGATCGTTTGCCGCTTCTCTCTCAGATCAAATTCATCGTCACAAAGAGAACAGACGGCCGGCATTTTCTTGAACTTCGCACCGATCAACAACTCGATGAACCATTCCTGCATTTGCTTTTGCAGATTGAATGGCCGGGAGGACGGTTGGTGCGCGAATACACCGCGCTGATCGATCCGCCCTACAAGATTTCAGGCAAGCCCGCTCCTGTTGAAGTGCCCACGATATCTGCACCAGCACCTGTCCCTGAACTCGCGATGCAGCCGCCGGCGCCTCCCGTCCCGGTTGCTGAAGTTCCTCCGCCCGAAGCCCCGATGGCCGCCGAGGTACCGAAAGAAGAAATGCCGGTAATGGCGAAACCGGAAGAACCCAAGATTCCGGAAGAAGTAAAACCAGAGGAAGCAAAAGCAGAGCAGATTCCTCCCAAGGAAGAAGTCGCCAAGGAAACGCCACCGGCGGAAGCAGCACCGGAAGCAACGAAACTTGGGCCACCGGAAGTGGCACAAGGCGCCGCCCCGCAGGAACCCGCCGCTCCTACCGTAGAACCCCTGGAAGCTGCCCCCAAGGCGGAGGCCGCGCCTGCGCCTGAAGCGCAGCCGCCAGCCGCGCCAGAGACACAACCGGCACCCGCCACCGCCACCGTGTGGGCGGCGATGCCGGAATACAACGTCAAGAAAGGCGACACGCTGTGGCGGGTTGCTGAAAAAGCACGTGGCGACAATAAGGACTCGAGTGTCGAGCAGGTCATGCTCGCCATTTACCGCACCAATAAGAACGCCTTCTTTGGCAACAACGTCAACAATCTCAAGGCGGGAAAGATCCTGAAGATGCCTGAGCGCGAAGAGGTGGAGGCTGTCCCCACTCCTCAGGCGCGGCGGGAATTTCGCGCCCAATACGACGCGTGGCAGGAATACAAGCTCAAGTTGGCCAGCGCCAGTGGCGCTATCAAGGTGACGGAAGCACCGGAATCAGCCGCTCCGCAGGTGGTGGAGAAGCCGGCCGTGAAACCCGCGGTGCCGGAGCCGGCCAAGAAGGCCGAGATCAAGGCAGCGACACCGGCGCCGACGGCAGCAGACAAAGGCAAGCAGGATGAGTTGCTCAAGATCGTGCGCAATACGCTGCAGCAGGAGAAGAGCACGCCAGATAAAAAGGTGTCGGAAAAGGAATCCGCCAAGGAGACCACGTCTCGGGAGCGCCAGGCGCTCGCCGATCGTGCCGCCACACTTGAAGAGTCACTCGAATCCAAACGACTCGAGAACAAAGATCTGTCGGATAAGGTCGGGTTGGTGCGTTCGCAGCTCAAGAAAGAATCGCGCCTGATCGAACTCGAAAGCCAAAGTCTTGCCCAGCAGCAGAAAAAGGCTCCCGAGCAGAAAGCTCCGGAAGTCAAACCGGTCGAACCGGTGGCGAAGCCGGCGGAAAAACCTGTTGAGAAGCCGGCCGCCGCCAAACCAGAGGAAAAGATCAAGGCTGAAGCTTTGCCGCCCGTAGCCAAACCGGCGCCAGCGGCGCCGAAAAAGAAAGCGCCGGCGGCACCGGCTCCCAAGGATGAGAAGGATTTCCTGGCTACCATGCTGGAGGCCGTGCAGAGTGACCTACTGGTACCGGCGGTCATCGGCATTGTCGTGTTGTTGAGCGGCGGCATTGCGCTGGTGTATTTACGCCGTCGCCAGAAATCCATCGCCGAGTTCGAGGAAAGCATTCTTTCCGCCGATGCCATCAGCACCGAGCAGCCGTCGACTACCGGCAACGTGCCCGGCCAGCCCGCCGCCGCGACCACCGGCGGCGACACGTCATTCCTCAGTGACTTCAGTCAGGGCGGTATGGGCAACATCCATACCGACGAGGTTGACCCGGTGGCCGAAGCCGAGGTGTATCTCGCCTACGGCCGCGATGAAACGGCCGAAGAGATTCTCAAGGAAGCGATGGTCAAGAATCCGGACCGTCAGGAACTCAAGCTCAAGCTGCTCGAGATTTATCATCAGCGCAACGATGTCGCTGCATTCGAGACGCTGGCTGAAGAGCTTTACGCGGGATTGGGCGGCCGTGGCGGCAAGATATGGGAGAAGGTCGAAGAGATGGGCCGCAAGCTCAACCCGGAGAATCCGATGTTCCGCGGTGGTGCACCGGCCAAGGGATCTTCACCAGCGCCGACGGCTCAGGCTGCGGCTCCGGCAGGCAAAACATCGGCATCTACCGCCGTAATGGGCGCGGGCACCCCCCATGACAGGGAGCTACCCGCCACCTCACCTAAAACGGAAACTGCTGGAGATTTTGATTTTGACATGGCATCTCCCGCCGCAAACAATTTTGCCACCGCCACGCCGCCGTCGGATGCCAAGGCGGGAGCGAACACGAGTTTTGAATCGCTCGACCTGGGGAACGCGGCAGACAATGCGATTGATTTTGACATCGGCGGCAAAGATGGAGACGCTGCAGGATTTGATATTGGCGCGCCGAGCGCTGCAGCGCCCGGAGGTAATGAGATCAAATGGGAACCGGCTGCCACCCCAGCGGCGACTCCTGATATCGTTCTTGAGGCGACGCCGCCTGGCGGCGAAGACCAGGCCTCGGCGCAGTGGGATGAGACCGCGACGAAGCTCGATCTGGCCAAGGCCTACATCGACATGGGCGATGCCGAAGGAGCGCGCAGCATCCTGCAGGAAGTGATGACCGAAGGCAACGAGGCGCAGAAGAAACAGGCTCAGGAGTTGTCGGCCCAGATCGCCTGAGTTGCCGTTCAGTAGCGCCGTTTGAAATAAATCTCTCCACCGCGGGTTAGCCCCGATCTGATCTCGATGCCGACATAACCGTCCGGGTCCGTGTTCAGGTCCAGCCCAAGGAAGCTACCACCACGCGCCTCGCGGCTGATAGCTGTCGTGCGGTTGACCGTTCCGCTGGCGCGCTCCTCGCCGTCGAGCCGGCCATAACTTCCTCCGCCATAGAAACGGAAATTTTGCGTGAGCGCGGCGATTGCGCCGAGCCGCGCTTGCGATTGAGACCAGTCGATCACCACCGTCTGAGTGTCGCCCGTGTGATCGACTTTTTGGTAGGTGTAGTCGAGGGCGTAAAACAGCGATACGCGCCGGCTTTCGAAAATGACACCGTGCAGTGAAAATCCGGCGTGAAATCCATCGAGCTCCAAGCCGGCAGTGACCGGATTGCCCGTCTGGGTGACGAAGGCGTAACCGCCGTACATGCCTAGCGTCACACTCTGGCTGGCTTTTTCGCGCAACGAGAGGCCGATCCAGCGGCTGTTAGTATCGTAGGCATGGTCACCGTAATTCAGTGGCATCTTGGCGCGCGTGAAGCGCAGTGAAAAATCCAAACTCTCGACACGGTTATCCGGTGTCAATGGCCCCGCCGCTTCCGCCAGAACGGGCATGATCATCAGCAGCCCCAGGAAGGCGCCTCGTGTCACGCAGTTTTTTTCCTGTCGTAGATCAGAAACGTGCAGGCATGGGGATTCTTTTCATCCGGTTCATGCCGGTCGCGGCTGATCTCCTGCCAGTGCTTTTCATCGAATGGCGGGAAATACGTGTCGCCCTGAACCTGGGCATGAACCAGCGTCAGGTATAGCCGGTCAGCATGTTCGAACGCCTGACGGTAGATTTCAGCGCCGCCAATCACGAAGATTTCCGGATCGTTAGTGGCTGCAGCCAGCGCATCTTCGAATGAATGTTTCACGAGACATCCCGGCGCGCGGTACGAAGGATTACGCGTGACGACGATGTTGGTGCGATCCGGCAGCGGTTTGCCGATCGACTCGTAATTCCGGCGCCCCATGATGACATGATGGCCGGTGGTGAGCCGGCGGAAATGCCTGAGGTCCGCCGGCAGCCGCCACGGCAGTGTGTTGTTGACGCCGATCACGCGGTTTTCGGCCATAGCCGCGATGAGAGAAACGCGCACGGCGCGGGTCACCGGGTCTACACCGCCACCGGCGCCTTGATGGAAGGGTGCGGATCGTAGTTCAGCAGTTCGAAATCGTCGAAGTCGAAATCGAACAGCGAGGTTTTTTCCGGATTGAGACGCATGCCCGGCAACGGCCGGGGCTCGCGCGCGAGCTGTGTGTCAACCTGCTCCAGGTGATTGAGGTACAAATGCGCATCGCCGAGTGTATGCACGAACTCGCCCGGCTTGAGCCCTGTCGCCTGCGCCATCATCATGGTGAGCAGCGCGTAGGAGGCGATGTTGAACGGCACGCCGAGAAAAATGTCGGCACTGCGTTGATAGAGCTGGCAGGACAAGCGCCCCTGGGCGACGTAGAACTGGAACAGGAGGTGGCAGGGCGGCAACGCCATACGTTCGATCTCGGAGACATTCCAGGCGCTGACGATCAGCCGGCGCGAATCAGGGTTCTCGCGAATCGCACGGGTCACTTGGCTGATCTGGTCGATATGTCGGCCATCCGGCGCGGGCCAGGAACGCCACTGGGCGCCGTAGACGGGACCGAGATCGCCATTCTCATTCGCCCACTCGTTCCAGATGCTGACGCCATGATCCTTCAGATAGCGGATATTGGTGTCGCCACGCAGGAACCACAGCAATTCGTAGATGATGGATTTGGTGTGCACCTTCTTCGTGGTGAGCAGGGGAAATCCCTGGGCCAGGTCGAACCGCATCTGGTGGCCGAACACGCTGAGCGTGCCGGTACCGGTGCGGTCGTCCTTGCGCACGCCGTGGTGCATCACGTGGCGCATCAGGTCAAGATACTGTTGCATAGTAGTTATTTCCCAGTTTGCAGTGCAAATGGTATTTAAGAAGTCTAACCGCCAAGACGCCAAGGCGCCAGAATAGGCAAGAAAAATCCAGAAACTTGGCGTCTTGGCGGTTCTAAATAAAATGTTATGCATTGTTAATGCCGTGACGGCGCGAACAGGTGCACGTCCCGGCGTTTGAAAATAGGCAGCAGCACCATGCCCGCGACGAATCCGCCGATGTGGGCGCCGAAGGCCACACCGCCCCCGCGTGGATCGGCGAATGCCGTACTGATCAGTTGCAGCACAAACCAGAACCCCAGCACCGCCATGGCCGGCAGATGCACGAGGCGGGTATAGAAACCGAGTGGAATCAGCACCAGCACACGGGCATGGGGATATAACAGCAGATAGGATCCCAGCACGCCGGAGATGGCGCCGCTGGCGCCGATCATGGGGATCGTGGAATCGGTGTTGGGCAAGGCCTGGGCCAGCACCGCGGCAATCCCGCACAACAGATAAAACAGGACAAAACGCACATGACCCATGGCGTCCTCGACATTATTGCCGAAAATCCACAGATACAGCATGTTACCGATCAGGTGCATCCAGCTGCCGTGAAGGAACATGGAGGTGAATACCGTCAGCGCAGGCGGCACCAGCGCCAGTTCCGGTGGCAGCGTTTTGTCGCCAAACAGCGCCGCCGGAATCGCGCCCAGGCTCAATACGGCTGCCTCGAAACCCCGACCACCGAGTGAATTCTGCCAAAGGAAGACGAGCGAACAAAGGACGATGAAGGCGATCGTTACCAGCGGTTGAATCGAAGTGGGATTGTCGTCGCGCAGTGGAATCATGATGATTCCCGGGGCATGACCTGGCAGGGGTCCTGGCAGTAGAAACGCCGCAACTGTGAATACACCGCTGGAAATTTCTCGTTGATCAGGTCGGGCGCAGTGAAAAAGGCCTCGCTCGCGACGGCAAAGAACTCCGCAGGGTCTTCGGAGGCGTAAGGGTCGATGGTATTGTCATTACCTGCCTTCAATGCCGCGCAGAGCCGATCGTAAGCAGCCTGAAAATCACGCGCCCATCCACGCCCGTCCATGTCCGCGTGCAGCGGCGGGAAACCATTGGCGTCACCGTTGAGCACATCCAACTTGTGCGCGCATTCGTGGATGACAAGATTATGGTCATCCAATTCGTTGTCTTCATCACGTATGGCTTTCCAGGACAGCACCATTGGGCCGTGGGACAAGGATTGGCCGCAGAGATCCATGATCTCGCGGTGCACGACACCGTGTTCATCCGTGTATTCATCGTCCACCCGGAAATCGCCGGGATAGATCACGATGGAACTCCAGTCGGCGTAGTAATCGAGGCCGAGGTTGAGTATCGGCAGGCAGGCATGCAGCGCAATGCGCGCACGCATGGCGTTCGTCACGACGAGACCCGCCGCTCCCGAGAAAGATTTTTCGTGCAAGAGACGGTTGGAGAGATCGCGCAACCGTTGCCGATCCGGTCCGCTCAGGGAGAGTGCGTAGGGAGAAGTGCGCAGGGTTCTGGACCATGTTGCGTCGGAGATGCCGTCATGTCCGGATTGCCGGCGACGTAGCAGCCCCTTCAGTCCCCCATTGACGCGAGCACCGCGTCGGGGCGCGGATTTACGCGGAGTGGTCACCGCTGAGAAGCTGAATCGCGAGTTTCTTGCCCTTCTCCACGGCCGGCTGATCCAGCGGGTTGATGCCGTAAAGCAGGCCGGTGTAAACCGTGATGCGCTGGTAGAGATCGATCAGCTGACCGATGACATGCTCGCTGATGGCGGGCAGGCGCAGGGTCATGTTGGGGTGGCCGGTCTCCGTGATGACCTGGCGCGTGGCCTGGAATTCGGCCTCGAGGACCTGGCCCATCTTTTTCCCCGCCAGATACGGAAAATATTTCCGGTGTTCTTCCGGAAGTGGGATCGAAAAATCCTGATCCCAGGAATCGAGCGCAAGGAAAGTGAATACCTTGTCGAGGCGCGATTCGAGATACATCTGCAACTGGCTGTGCTGGTCCACCGCGCCCATGGCGCGCACCGGCAGTGTGCCGGCGGGTGGGCGGCCCGGTCGCGTTTCCATGCGCTTGCCCAGCGACTCGGCCCACAACTGCCGGTACCAGTCGACGATGAGTTCCAGCGGATCGGCGTAGGGCATCATGATCGACACACGCTTGTTCTTGTTGATGTCAAGAAGATAGAACAGCGCGGCGATTTCCAGCGCCGGGTTGGTGTGGATGTCATCGGTGGCGCAGCGCGCGGCGTTGTCCGCCGCGCCGGCGAGCAGTGCGCGGATGTCAACGCCGGCGACGGCCAGCGGCAGCAGGCCCACGGCGGTGAGCACGGAGAAACGACCGCCGACCTTGGGTGGAACCGGCAGCGAGGGGAGACCCTCGCGCCCGGCCAGTTCACGCAGCCAGCCGCTGGCAGGATCGGTGACGAGCCATTGATGCGCGCGCGCCTTGTCTTTGCCGAGTTTCTTTTCGAGCCATTCGCGCAGGATCAGGTACTGGATGGCGGTCTCTACCGTCCCGCCCGACTTGCTGATGCAGATGACTCCAACTTTTTCAGCCTTCCGGGTTTGCAAGATGGTTCGCAAACGGTAGGGATCGATGTTTTCCAGAAAATGCAGTCTGGGCGCGGACGAGTCCGGATGCACCGCCGTCATGGCGTGATGCACGGCCTTGGCGCCGAGACTGGAACCGCCGATGCCGATGACGATGACATCTTCAAACTGTCGTATCTGCGCCGCCATGGTCTCGATGGAAGCCAGCGAATCGGGCATGACGGTGTGCAGGTTGAGGCTGGCGAATTCGGCGTCCGCTCCGCCCCGTGACTGCGCCATCACGGTCTGGTGGATTCGTCTGAGTTCCGGGGCAAGCTCGTCCAGCTCCGCGGTGGTGATGCCTTCCGCGCCGATGTTATCGCGGTAAAGACGGGCGGTATCGATTTGCACCAGCTTGCGCGACGAGGCGCTCGTGGCGGATGAGTGATGAGGCGGGTTCACAGCGGTCGTTCAGGATCTATGACGAACAGGTAGAGGGATATTATCACTGTTTCCGTTCCCGGAGTTCTGCTGCCTCAAGCGTGTTCAGCAACAATGTGGCGACGGTCATCGGACCCACACCGCCGGGCACGGGCGTAATCCAGCCGGCGCGTTGCCGGGCGGCAACGAATTCCACGTCGCCGGTCAGCTTGCCGTTCGGCAGCCGGTTGATGCCGACATCAATCACGATGGCGCCGGGCTTGATCCATTCGCCCTTGACCATGCCGGGCTTCCCCACCGCGACCACGAGTACGTCGGCGCGCGCAACATGCGCCGGCAGGTTGCGCGTGAACCGGTGGCAAATGGTAACGGTGCAGCCGCCGAGCAATAGTTCGAGCGACATGGGGCGCCCCACGATATTGGATGCGCCCACAACCACGGCCTCCTTGCCTTCCAGGGATTCACCGGTGGCATCGAGCAGACGCATGATGCCGTAGGGAGTGCAGGGACGCAGAAGCGGGATGCGCTGCGCCAGGCGGCCAATATTATAAGGATGAAATCCATCGACGTCCTTGGAAGGACTGATGCGCTCGATGACGGTTGTCTGGTCGATCTGTTTCGGCAGCGGCAGCTGTACCAGAATCCCGTCCACGTTGGGATGGTCATTCATCTGATCGATGAGGGACAGGAGCTTTTCCTGGGTCGCCTCGATCGGCAGGTCGTAGTCGAAGGAACAGAAACCGGCCTCGCTGCAGGCCTGGCGCTTGTGGCGCACGTAAACCTCGGAGGCGGCTTCGTGGCCGACCTTGAGGACCGCGAGCCCCGGAGGACGTCGGCCTTCGCGCAGGCGGCGGTCCACCCGTTCTTTGATTTGGGCGCGCAATTCTTGTGCGATTTTCTTTCCGTCGAGGAGGCGTGCACTCATCTTTTTTCAGGCCCGGCGCGCTCAATGCGCCGCTGAATCATCGCATGCGCCCCGGTGGCGCGCCAAGCGCGGCGCCTGCATTTATAGCTTATAATCATGGTCACGTCAGATTGACGGTCCCGGGGGCGGTGCGTATAGTTCCGCCCTCGCGTCGCCCGGGCCAGCCAGAACAGGGGCTTTCCGGAGACGGATGTGGTGACTCCGGCGCCTGGCGTGATGCACCGATCGGGGTATAGCGCAGCCTGGTAGCGCACCTGCTTTGGGAGCAGGGTGTCGTGGGTTCAAATCCCTCTACCCCGACCAATTTTGATAATTGCATGCAGGGTACGCTTGGGATGTAATGACGGGCGTTTCGCCGGCGCCCGTAGCTCAACGGATAGAGCACCAGCCTTCTAAGCTGGGGGTCGCAGGTTCGATTCCTGCCGGGCGCGCCATTTCCGAGTGGAGCAGATAGATTCTTCGCGGGTATAATAACCGGTGACTTGATCATCAGTTATGGTGGGCGTAGCTCAGCTGGTTAGAGTCCCGGATTGTGATTCCGGTTGTCGTGGGTTCGAATCCCATCGCTCACCCCAATTTTTTGACCCGGGCCGTTAGCTCAGTTGGTAGAGCAGCTGACTCTTAATCAGCGGGTCGGTGGTTCGAGCCCACCACGGCCCACCATTTCTTCCGGTATGAAACGGGCGAAGAGACACGGCTCTC
>Ga0209515_10002049_pt1 | contig 31868 bp, 26 predicted proteins | sample Subgroupgradi54m_FD_187454 | JGI IMG/M metagenome (GOLD analysis project Ga0209515, IMG submission 187454) | Subsurface groundwater microbial communities from S. Glens Falls, New York, USA - GMW60B uncontaminated upgradient, 5.4 m (SPAdes)... ... | reverse complement strand
TCAATTGCGAATCGGTATCTCAAAATCATCTGGAATGTTGTAAGTCTTTTATTTAGAGGTTGATCTGTATCTGTTGGCCTAACTTAATTTAGACACGTATGAAAACATATAAATCTTGTGCCAACTTTTTCCGTTTCTCCACTGTATTGGCCTTATCCACAAGACTTTGGAACTTTCTTTTGTCGGATGATTTCCCATGCTTATCGAAGAAACGCTCCACAACGGCCAGCGCCTCCTTTACAAGCGGTCCATCTTCTCCCGCCAGCCGCGCGGCGGAAAGTTTGATCTTTGGACGAATGCCCAAATATTTTCTTCCGTTCACGCCGATCGCGCTAAAAACTTCGAAATGGTCTCCTTTCCCGATAATATTACGGATATCCTGCTCGGTGACAGGTACGTTTTTACGAACCTTTAGGCGGCGATCTCCCTGCCCTATGAATAAAAGAGAACTATAATCCGAAGTAGGCGTAAGGGCTTCGACAATGATTTTTGAAATCTCGCTCAAGTCTCCTTCCCCCAGAATTTTCTCATCATTTGAACTAATGAGCCCCAAGCCGTCTGAGAGAAACGCTCTATGCCAGAAGGCCCCATGAGTGTAGAGCCTCAGACGTCCTAAAGAATCGACGCGGATATCTGATAATTGCGAGCTTCTTTGCAGTGATTCCTCATAGTAGTTATTGTCTTTATCAGGGCTTATGATTTCCGTCCGTTCAAAATCTTCACCGAATTTATAGGTCCATATAGCTGGTGAAGCCCTATCATGGCTTTCACGGTATGCAATAATCCAACCGGCAACTTCCTTAAGCTGTGAATCCATGAAGTGAACAGGATTATCTCTTGCAACTTGCGTGTGAATCAATCCGACACGAGGATCGGATGAGTCCGGGAAATCGATTCGAGAAACATGGGAAATGCTAAACATCGTCTTGCGACCGTCAACGTCCTTACAAAGAAGATCAAAATTAAGATCACTGACATGACGAAACTCAACTCCGTCTTTTTCAAGCGTTTTATCCAACAGATGTTTTTGTATCTGTTCTCCTGGATTCGCCGCCAGCCGCGCGCCGCCATCTTGTTTTTGATCCAACTCCATTTCCCGGATGATTGCCTTTAATGTGTCAAGATCGATTCGAGCTGTGTTGACAGCATTGTCATCAGCATTATCTTGAGTGGCATGTTTTAATCGACCCCATCCAATTGCCTGAATAAATAAATGGGGTGAGGTTAGGTATTTGCGTGCTAGTGTTTCCATCGGCTCATAAACATGAAGATTAAGTTCAAGACCGTTTGGCACAATGCCTGTCTCTTGAACTTCGTCTAAGAAAGCCCTGCCTTTTTGAACGATTTCTCGAGCTTCTTGAAGAAACGTTTCTTGATCGGCGGAATCAATGAAATCAAAAGCGCCCAGCATCTGCGGACCTTTGACAAAGATGTCCCCTCTCACCACCAAATTGGCTCCGGACAAATGTTTATGATCAATATCCCAGGCTAGGAATCTTTGATAAAGCCATGGGATGATGATTTGAGGTTCTGTGCCTTCACCGGGCTTGATACCGGCAGGATTGTAGTACATCCAAATAGGCTGGAAACGTTCTCTTAAGTTCGGACGTCCGTAAACGACCCTAAAATGTGTAGGGTCTGTCCACCCCGAATCCTGAATTACAAATAGCTCATCTGGGTAACGAGACGCTAATTCGGAGGGTTTTGGCATCTTCTCAAGCCTCCACAGATCGGCAGTGGCTAAAACTTCGTCCGAATATTCGTCACTCCATATCTTTTTGATCGCATGGACCCAGATCACGATGTAATGCTCATCGGGTTTGTCTACTTGTGACACGGAAAATTTGCTTATCTCTATTGCCCGGCGATGTTGTTCATAAACCTTATCCAGCTGATCCAAAACCGCTGCCCCGGCGTCCACAGGGCCATCCACCTGTTCATGATCCCGCCATCTAAGATCGATCTGCCGTTTCATCGCCTCTTCTGAATGGCGCCAAGAATCAGTATTAACCCAGTCATCCGAGCCTTTAACGCGAATGTGAACCGTGACCTCGCCTTTATTCTTTTCTCGTACTGCGTCAAGACGTTTGTTAAGAAACGGCTTCAACTCATCAAAACTCGCAATCGTTAAATGGGCTAGCCGTGCGGCAGAGGAAGTCGCTTGAGAGGAGATTGTTTCGACGGCCTCACGGCCTCCTCGCAATGACGAGGCGCGGCGTCGGAAATCTTCGAGAATCATTGTCTTCTCTTCGGCTGTGTCAGATATTTTCTCGGCCAGCCGCGCGGCAGCAGCCTTATCAGGATCCAACCCTCCCCATCTCCAGTTATCTGACGCAGATTCGACAGTGCTCTTTAATGCCTCCTCCAGAGCTTTCGTGTCACCTGACCAAGAATCGCTTCTGTACGTATACGCCGACACAAGCTTTTGTCTGGAATTTAAATCCAAAAATACAAGCGGTTCTGCCTCTCCGGTAATAGATATACCCATGATACCCAAATATCTGTCTGCGGTTAATCTCACAAAACCCGAACGTTCTGGACCTGCATTGATCAATACCTGATGACCGTCAAAATAAGCCTGAACATGATCGATAAATCTGTCAACGGCCTCCAATGCCTCTCTATACCGTTCGTCAAGAGACATAGCGCCTTTTTCCTGTAGAACTATTCTGGCGGGATCTTGTCCCAAGGAAACGGAGTAGTAGTTATTCCCGAACATCCACTGGGCGTTATCGAGTAGCCACACCGAGAGGCTAGTCGCTTCAAGTCGAAAATCCCGCTCCGCCTGCGGAATATCACCTGACTGACGCATACTATGAAAAACCTTTTGGGTTGTGCCGGCAAATCCTATGTCCGAAGTTTGATTCTCTATCCGAATCACCTCTCCTTCATTCGGGCGGAATTCCATGAAACCTTTTTGGTTTTCCGTACCTAGGTTGATTTCTATGGACCCTTTGTCGCCGGTTACCACCAAATAATAGGCCGAGCGATATAAACCTTTGCCTGCTCCTAAGTCAAAATCCACCTGACCGACAATGGAGCCCTTAAGCCGGGCATAAGTTTCGCTTCCTTCGGGCGCTCCCTCGTAGCGGGCAAAAATGAGCTTGTGAGGATCCAATCCGGCATCACGGAAGCTGAGTCCAAAACGCTCCAGGATCATCTCTCCCAATGCGCTCAAGTGCACCAACATATCCATTCCCAGCCCGCCGCCGCTAATTCCTCGATCCAACAGCCACTCACGTCCTTTCTCAACAGCCCGGTCCTCGATCATTTCGCCGCGCATGGATCGGATTTTTCCGATTTTTCCTTCGGTAATTAGTTTCAAAGCTTCGGCAACGGAAGGATTGTCAAAGAAAAAGTCGATTGCCAGCAACTCCTCCGGATGCTGTCGATAATGCTCGCGAAGCTTACTCAAATGATCAGGAAGAACGATCGGTTTTTCCACAAACGCCGGAACATGGTACCGATTGGCCAGTTCGGCGATAGGAAAGTGTGAATCGGGGCGTGTTAAAACAAGGATTCCGTCCGGCGGGTTATCTGGGTTGATCTTAAACTTCAAGGCCTCGGTGTACCGCACCACCGGCAAACCAATCTCACGCAAACGAGCCAAAGCCTTTTCTTCCGGCGCGAGATCCACCACTTCAAACTCCACGTTATAACGCCGTGATAATTCTAACAAATGCTCCAGATAGAACCTTGGCACCACCGCGCCCAACCCTCCATAAATCACAAGCCTCTTTTTCTTGCCAATGCGGGCCAGTTCAGGCAACTCACCTGCGTGAATGACAGGAGGCGGAAGTTGTCGAATACCGGGGTGTTCAGGAGTATAAGTACCTGGGTTATAAATCGCAGTGCCTAATGGGTAGATATCTCTCTCAATCTCGTAGCGGGGATATGAGGCGAATAATGGATGGTTTATATCCGGCTTACTCCCGTGAAGCGAAAGAATCCATCGTCGGAGCAAAGGAAGCATCCATGGGTTTTCCCGCGCACGTCGTTCCTTAATAAACAAGTCCTGGATCGTTTTATCCGCATCCACGCGGCCTTCGGAATCCAACTGAAGGGTAAAATAGGTTTGATAACCATGAGAATCGTTATTCACAAAAACATCGTACATCGGCGCGCGGCGCCCATCAGGATCGTGCCAAGCCGACCCATTCATACGAATCATAAGCCGGCGGCCTTCTTGCTTTAAGGATGTCGCCCAAAAATATTTATGATCTTCTTCAAAGACTGTTTCAATAATCGGAAGTCCACCAAATTCACTTCTCAACCAATCATTCAGATCACTTGGCAATCCATGAGACTGAAAATCAGGCACAAATACCGATTCACCTCTGGGTATTGCTGATAAACCGGGATCGGGGACGGACGGAGCCTCGGTTAAAGCCGTGGCCAGGCGTGCGGCGGAAGGCGTATGAATTCTATTCGCTAATAGTTCGTACACACCTTCATTCCATATTTTTTTCAAATAAAAATGGTTACCGCCTAAAAACTCCGCTGGAATCTCTGAAAGATCCGAGCTCGCCAAAACAATGATTGATTGCGTGTCAAGAGTGGCTTTCCCTTTCTCAGTTTCTTGCTCACGAATGGCGCGGATCAAGTCAATTCCGTTTGGGCCTTCCCCTGTATGCCGATCCGTCCAGACTAAGTCAAATTCCCGGCCACCTCGTATCAGTGGCAAGGCTTCCTCAATCGATCCAACAACCTCAAACCGAGACCCGGGAATCAATCTTTCGAGATTCCGTTTGACAGATTTGGCTATGATAGATCTATCTTCAACAATGAGACCCTGCCCAATGGTTCTTTGTAGACCAGACCACTTTGCTAACTGCTCGACAAAGGATTCTGTGATGTCAACGGCTGCGAGCCGCGCGCCTTCGGAAAAATCACCCTCATTCGGGGGCTCGTGACGAATCTTGAACAAAGCCATTTTCACAGATTGTGAGACTGACGAATCGCCATCCTTCACGGCTTCTTCCAAAGCGGCGACCACGGATTCATCGCCACTTCCTATTTCTGCCAGTGCCCATGCCGAATCGCTTCTCACCCTAGGATGGGGATCACGCTTCAACAAACCAATAAGTATGGGTACGGCTATTGCTTCTTTTACCCTCAATCGCACAAGAGCCAAAATGGCATATATGCGTATTTTGTATTCTGCACTTCCTAAAGCATCTTGAATTCTGTTTATACTTTTTGGATCACCAGGCTTAAGCTGCGCAAGCTCCATCCTAATTCCTTTTATTCCTTGAGATATTTCTACCACTACTTTATGCGCCTCCGAAAACCCATCAGCGCTTAAGATTCTTCGAGGCTTAGAACCAACGACTCGAACTTGAGCATCGCTGGGACTTTTATCCTGAAATGTCGCCCGTAATAAATTCACAAGATTTGAAATCGTGGCCAACGAGACATCTTCAGGATGTGCCTTGTCGCCATACTCCAAGGCCTGTACGATCTCTATATTCATATAGTTCACAAGCTGAGAAAAATCACGGCTCCACCGTAAATGATCCTTGTGTTCGGCAGGCAACCACAAGGTCAGTGCGACTGCCGCTTCGATTTCCGGTTCTTGGGATAATGGCTCTAATCCTAGCTCGGAATGATACTGCCCGTAAAAAGCTTCGAAGAATGAGGGTTCAAAGTAAGTGAAGTTTTGTCTTAAAGCATCGAAAGCGTCTTTGCGAACTTGAGGGTCCTGTTTTGAATCTTCCACGATTTGTCTTAATCGATCTAAGATTTTTGCCCTGGAAGGATGTGAAACACTCAACAAAGGATAGCGGGCAAAAAAAGCAACCGCAACGCGGTATTGATCAGGGCTTTCGTCAAACAAACGATCTTCAAAAAACTGCAATTCATCATCGGTCAAGGAACACCCTAACACAGAACTAATGGAAAGCAATTTGGCCAAAATCCACGCAGAACTAGCCGCATAAATGGGATTGGAAGAATGCCGGATATGGTGATACAGTTTTCTAAGGTATGCTTCAGTAATATGTTTACGAAACTTCGAATCATGCCTTAGATTTTTAATAATCCCACCGCCGTAGTCTCTAATATCATCGCTTTCGTCTCCCATTAACACGTCTTCCGTTAATACGCGCAACTCATTATCTTCATTGATATCGCCAACCAAATCGACAAGGTCGCCGCCAATATTCATTAAACTCTCTGTTCGTTCCATCATCCGGCCTAAAAGCTCCAGCGCAGGATCTCGACCGGTTACTTCACTTTTTAGTGAATATAAAGCATCTTCAACACTTCGATAAAGTCTTCGTAACTCATCGTCGCCGGGAAACTGATTCACCACCCAATTCTTTTTACTCTTTATCAAATCGGACATGGCCTCCACATGCCTTGGCGGTACGTGACCATTTTGAGCCATGAATAAAACTGCTTTTAAAAGATCCACAGCTTCTTCTCGGTTACTAAATTGTTTATCAAAATTCACCGAGAAACTGGCCAAATCGTTTTTCCTAAGAAGCTCGATAAGTTCATCTCTTATCGCCATCCTCGCCGCCGCTGTCGCGTATTGAGTCGTTTCCTCTGCCCTCGGCCTTCCGCCTTGGGAGCCTACTCCGCCGAGACCGACGGAAGGGCCACCGAATTTGGGTTCGTGATTCATAAAATCATGAACAACCACTGGATCATTTAAAGCTTCTGAGAATTCAAACGCACTTTGGTGATCATTGAGGGCGCTTCTCACGAGAGAAGCTAACAGATTATTGGTATGCGTGAGCGGGCTTTGGGTGATTTGTAACGGAAGCTTACTGAATTTCGTATCAATGGTCTGATTTAAAAGAAGCTTCTCGTAAAGTGCCTGATTGGTTTCCCGGGTGACTTGGGGGGTGATGGAGACATAAGAGATGTTTTGTTGTTTTAAGAGGTATTTGAGGTTGGGGCTGTGGTAGCCTCCAGTAATAAGGATGGCCGGAGATTGCTTCGCGGCTCCGCCGCTCGCAATGACGCGAAGCATATTCTCCACAAACTTCTTGTCCCTCTCATAGGTCAGCTCATAGAATTCTTCGGCATGCTTCACAATGTCTTCGTAGCCTTCTTCCAGAAACACCGCGTTTTGATAGTAGGTCTTAAGCTCCATGATCTTCCGGTTTAAGAAACCGGTCACGCGGGTGACGGAGAAGTTTTCTTTTTCGTTCTTGTAAGCTTCGTATTCGTCGGGGGTGAGGGTGAGGTTTAAGAGCTTCTTTAAAGTGCCCAAATTTTGGGAGGCTTGGATGAGATTCTTCTCGTCTTCGCTTGTGGTCATTTTCTCGAAGAGGTCGTTCTCGAGTTTCTTTTGGTCTTCGAGGATGGATTTGAAATTGAGTGATTTGGATTTTTTTAGGTAGTTGAAATATTTGAAAAGTTCTATGTAATCCGTCATCGCGAGCGCGCGAAGCGCGCGTGGCGATCTCCTAGTAGAGGAGATTTCCGCCATAGTACGTGGTGGATCCGCTGCGATTTTTGGCGGAGCTTCGACCGCTTCGCGGCCTCGCAATGACAGATTCTCTTCCAGCAGCGCGAAAAAGCCGCTTTCGGCTGTGTGGTTCTGAACGGAGACTTTAAAGAGCGAGTGGCTTTCCTTTTCGGGCAAAGAAGCAACGGCTTTTTGAAGTTCTCCGTTGGCTTTTTTGAAATCGATCTTTTGTTCAAAATCTTTCAAGTCCTCGAGAGCTTTCAAATGGGGGTATTTCGAAAGATTAAGCTCAAAGACTTGGGCCTGGTGTTTTAAAGCTTCGAAGTAATCGGTAAGAGAAGCGCCCGGCTTTTGGTACTCCCAATATTTTTTGTCCCAAGACAGAAGCAGGGGGTTGTAGATTCTGGATTTCAGAGTGTTGATCGAGGATTCGACTTTTTTGAGATAATCCTCGAATTTCTCCCTGTCTTTGGCCACAACCCGGTAGGCTGAGATGGACTTGGCGTACAACGATAGCTCTTCCACCCCCCAGATCGTGAAGTCTTTGTCTCCCACGATATTTTGGTACTCGACACCTTGGAGTTTGCCTTGATGGACAAAGGATTCGGCGGCTTGTTTACGCCTTTGGGGAGTGGAGTATTTCTTTAAGAATGAGAGCGAGTTATCGAGATAGCCGCCTTCGAGGAAGACATAGGATGGAGAGCGGAGAGCGGAAAGCAGAGAGCGGGAAAAGATTAAATCTAAAGTTTTGGCGATATTAAACTGAGCCGATGGGTTGGCGTGGGCATCTTGGATTAAATAAATAACTTTTAAACTTTTTAACTTTTCAACGCCGTTTACTGGGGCTTGCCAGGCGTCTTCAATCGTTGCCACAGATCCCGGGATATCCGGGAGAAGTTCTTTGGCCCAATGAAGGTTTTCTTTCTTTTCTCTCTCCCCGCTGTCCCTGCCTGCCGGCAGGCAGGCGCGATCCGCTTTTAGGATTTCAAGACCGGCGTAGCTAAGTTCCTGGAAGAGAAAACAAAATACAAGAGCCAGAGAAACACTTTTTATTATTAAAAGATGATAAGAACTTCGCCTCAAAAAGGCACCCTCCGAAAATTTAACTAAAGTTTACATCCTAAGTTATGGTAAAACAAGGGAATATGAAAAAATAAGAGGAATTTTTCAATCAGCAAAATTAATAAATATTATCAAACAATAAATAGACCCTAACAAATTTTTCAAACGTAAAATCTTAGAACAATTTGAAGAATTATATTCGTAAACGTCCCCGCCAGAAGGTCATCCCATAGAATGCTTGAAGGGCTCTTACTTTCCTGAATGAGGCGGATCGGCCACGGTTTCAGTACGTCAAAAAATCTAAAAAGCAAAAACGCCAGACCGTAAATCCAGAGAATTTTGGGAAGCCATAAAACGCTTAAAAGCATCCCGCAGACTTCGTCCAGGACAAAGGCCTGCGGGTCAGCGGCCCCGAAAGCGTTTTGAGCGGGTTTGCAGATTAAAAAACCCGACAAGGACAGCGCCATAATAGGTATCACAAGCGGCCATGGAAAATACCACGCCAAAATCGCAGTGACGGCGCTGGCCAGTGTTGCCGAGGCAATCGGAAAGTAGCCCACGTACGCGAAAGAGGCGATCGCGCGAATCACACGGTCAAGACGCGGGGTCGGGGGTGGGGTCATGAACCAAAAAACTCTTTGTTTCGAACAAGGTACCGCACGCCGCTCCACAAGGTGATGGCCACGATAAAAAGCATTGTCCAATAAATAAGATGAAGTGAAGGCGCCGTCCACTCAAGGCGCCACAACGGGGTTTCTTTCAAGGTTAAAAAGATAAGCACCCCCACAATCGCGGCCAATTGCAGCGCCGTTTTGTGTTTGCCGCTCGGCCGCGCTTCGGGGTTGTCGTTTTTTTGGAGCATCAGAAAACGAAGGCCCGTGATGAGGAAATCCCTTGCCACGATCAGCACCGCCATCCATGCCGGGATAATACCCATCTGCACAAACGCCAGAAAAGCCGAAAGGGTCAGTATTTTATCCGCGATAGGGTCCATCAATTTTCCCAAGGACGTGATCTCTTTCCGCATCCTCGCCAGACGCCCGTCCCAATAATCCGTGAGCGACGCCAGCAGAAAAGTAAAAAGCGCCAACCCTTTCGGAAAAGCGCCTTTGGAAAAAAGTAGAAACATGAAAAGAGCGGTTAAAAATATTCTAGCGAAGGTCAGAACATTGGGGAGATTCACCCCACCCCCTCGGGAACTCCCACAAGATCATATTCCAAAGCTTCCGTGATTCTTACGTTCAAAAAATCACCGGGCGCATGATCCTTTTGGGAATGAATCATCACCTGGCCGTCCACCTCCGGGGCATCCCCTTCGGTGCGGCCGTAAAAAAGCGCCGGGTCTTGGGGGTCTTTTTCATCCACCATCACCCGCAGTGTTTGGCCCAATAATTCCCGATTGATTTCAGCCGAAATCGTTTGCTGCTTTTCCATCACGGCTTCGAAGCGCTCTTTTTTTAGCGGAGCAGGAATCTTTTCGGCCATCGTGTAAGCCCTGGCCCCCTCCTCATCCGAATATTGAAAAGCGCCCAGGCGGTCAAAACGGGCTTCTTTTAAAAAATCGAGAAGGTCGCCAAACTCCTCTTCCGTCTCACCCGGAAAACCCACGATCACCGTGGTCCGGATCCGGATTCCTGGAACCCTTTTGCGCAAGTTTTCCAACGCTGATTCCATCTGGGCACGCGTGACTCCGCGACGCATGCGCTTGAGCATCGCGTCGTGGCTGTGCTCGATCGGAAAGTCGATGTATTTGCAGACGCTTTTTGACTGGGCCATCGCATCCACGAGTTCTTCGGTCACATGACCCGGATGCGCGTAAAGAAAACGCACCCACGGCACTCGGCCTTGCGAGTCGATTTCGCGTAAAAGTTTGGGAAGCTGGAAGGTCCTGTTCTGATCAAAGCCAAAAGCGGCCGTGTCCTGCCCGATGAGGTTGATTTCGGATAGCGGCCTATCCCGGCTTATGTTCTCTATCTCGTTTAAAATGGATTCTACGGATCTGGATCGGTGCGGACCCTTCATCCGGGGAATGACGCAGTAGGAGCAGGCGTTGATGCATCCTTCGGAAATCTTTACGTAGGCGAAATGCTTGGGCGTGAGAAAAAAGCGGGCGGAATCTTCGTTTAAAAGATAACGCGGTTTGGATTTTACCTCGTAAACTTTTTTGTTTTTCCTTTTAAGCGGCTCTAAAAGGCGGGCCAGGTCTTCAAAGCTGTCGGTGCCCACGATCGCGTCGACTTCTTTCAATTCTTTTGCGAGCTGGGGCCCGTAACGCTGGGCGAGACAGCCCAAAACCACCACGGCGCTTAAACTCCCCTTTTTCTTAAGTTCGCAAAGTTCAAGGATGACGTCTATCGATTCTTTTTTGGCGTCCTCGATAAAACCACAGGTGTTGACAACGGCAATATCGGCTCCCGTCACATCCCGGACGATATCGTATCCGTGTTTTTCAAGCGTCCCAAGCGCCACTTCGGAATCAACGAGTGTGCGGGCACAACCAAGACTTATGAGGGCCACCTTGAGAGCCGAAGACATTTTAAGGAAGCCGGACGCCGTCGTGATTAATCCACATTTTCTTAATCACGCCTTTGCCTGGCGAGCCGATCGCGGTGCCATTTAAGATGAGAAACATGTTGGAGCAATTGCCTGACCAAATCTCTATTTTTTCACCGGCCCGCCAAGATTCCTCGGCGCCGCGTTTCAAGATGGATTGGAATAAAACTTTTCCGTCGCACGTAATACGAAGCCATACGCTGTCGAGAGCTTTGATCTTAAGCTCCAAGGGCGCTTTGCGGTTGATTTTAGGGAAATTCCCTTGAGCGACGCTCCTCAGCCACCCTTTGGTGGCCAGGTTCTCGGAGGACTCGGCCTTTACTTCGACGGCGGGTTTCGCACGACTGGACTCTGCCTTCGGTTTCGTTTTTTTGACGGGCAGAGACTGGGAATGGACAACGGATGAATTTTTAAATAAAAATACGGCTACGCCGGCAAGGATCAACACAATAATCACCAGAGCCGGGATAAGAAGATCCGCTCCAGCGGAGGCCAAAAATTTCTCCTCGGCCTTAAGCTCTGCGGGTTTTATAAAAAGAATTTGTTCGGGTTCCTTCAGCCCTTTTTGTTCGTAGGCCTTGATCACCTCCTCCGGATTGACTTCGAGAAATTCAGCGTAACTTTTCAAGAAGCTCTTCGCAAAAAGCGGGCTCGGCAGTTTGTCGAATTTTTCTTCTTCAAGAAGCTGCAGTACCCGCGGATGAATCCGGGTTTTGGCGTAAACATCCTCAAGGGTTATGGACTTTCGCGTCCGGGCTTCTTTGAGCGTCACGCCGATAGACGGATTCATGCGTTTGCTTCTTCCTCTGCTTCGTTTTTATGGGGTCTCTCTACGAGGATCTCACGGGGTTTGGCGCCGCGATAGGGGCCGACAACCCTGTCTTCTTCCATCATATCAATGAGCCGCGCCGCGCGCGTATAGCCCACGCCCAGGCGCCGCTGAACCATGGACACGGAAGCCTGCCCTGTTTCCAGAACAATGCGCTTGGCCTCCTCGTAGATCTCGTCGCGCTTGAAATCACCGAAGGCCTGCTTTTTCTCCTGCGATTGAATGACCGCCTCATGATAAACGGGCCTTCTTTGGGATTTGATAAATTGAGTTATCTTTTCGATTTCCAGGTCCTGCACCAAGGCGCCTTGTCCGCGTACCAGTTTCGGCTTTCGAGGGTCCATCCATAAAAAATCACCGCGCCCTAAAAGCTTATCGGCGCCGTTTTCGTCCAAGATAGTTCTTGAATCGACTTTCGAGGCCACTTGAAACGCAATCCGCGCCGGGAAATTGGCCTTGATCACGCCCGTGATCACATCCACCGAGGGCCGCTGTGTCGCAAGGATCATGTGGATCCCGACGGCTCGGGCCAGCTGCGCTAAACGCGTGATGGCATTTTCCACTTCCTGCTGGGAAGAGAGGATCAGATCCGCCAATTCATCGATCACCACGACGATATACGGCACTCTTTCTTTCGTTTGAACTTTTTCATTGAATGCAAGAATATTTTTAGCCCCTATCTTCGAGAACAGCTGGTATCTTCTTTCCATTTCGGAAACCAGCCACGCCAAAGCGCCGGGTACCTTGGTTTTATCGGTGACGACGGGGCAAATGAGATGCGGCAGGTCATTGTAAAAATGAAGCTCCACCATTTTAGGGTCGATAATAAGAAATTTGACTTCGTCAGGAGTCGATCTATAAAGAATGCTGATAATGACGCTGTTGATGCAAACGCTTTTGCCCGTGTTCGTAGCGCCCGCAATCAAAAGATGCGGCATGTCAGCGAGATTCGAAACCAGCGGCGCTCCGGCGGTGTCCTTTCCAATGGCCACAGCGATTTTTGAAGCTTCCATTTGAAACTCAGACGATGAGAGCACTTCCTTAATAGACACTGTTGCCAAGGAGCTGTTCGGGACTTCGATGCCGACGCGAGATTTGCCGGGGATCGGCGCCACGATACGAATACTCGTAGCACGCATGGCCAGCGCGATATCATTTTCAAGCGACGTGATTCTCTGCACCTTGACACCCGCGGCCGGTTGAAGTTCATAACGAGTAATAGTCGGTCCCTGCTCCACCTCCACGACTTTGGCCTCGATACTGAAATCCCGTAAGGTATTCTCCAAAACACGCGAGCTCAATTCCAAATCCATCTTCATTTTTCCATGGTTCAGCGCCGGCGAAGACTGCAGAAGATCCATCGACGGCAGCTTGTAGTCTCCCGTGGGCGTTTCTGGGGGTTCGGCCGGTTTTGAAGTTTCAGGTTTCGACGTCGAAAGCTTAATTTGCGGTTTAACCGGAATAGGCTTTATACTCTCTTCAATATCCGGAAACTTGGCGGTGGTTAAAAGAGACACGGCCTTCGATAGAGAGGCTTGAGGGGGGGGCGCTTCGAAACGGCTCTTTAATTTCTTGAACAGCGCCACGGTCATCTGCAAAAGAAGAAGCTCTGTGGCCAGAAGAATGGACAGGAGAAACAGCGAAAGAGACACAAAAAACGCGGCGTTCCCAAACAGCTTCCATAAAAGGCCTGAGACAAAAAAACCAACGAGGCCGCCGGCCTGAAATTTGTTGATCTCGGTGGCTTCACCCACAAGCGAAAAAAGAGCGCAGGCCGACGCCAAAAACATGACGGTAGAAAATATTTTTAGCCAAAGCTTCTGCCCTTTCTTTCCGGCCCATTTCGCAACGGCCCAAAATAGAAAAATCGGGACCAAAAAATAAGAGGTTTTTCCAAAAAACAGGACGAGAAGCCAGGCGCCGTACGCGCCGGCCAACCCGGCAAAATTATGCGGCGGAACGTTGGGAAGGGAAACTTCAAAAGGAATGTCGTTCGGCGTGTAGGACAAAAGCGACAAGAGCGTCATCGCAGAAACGATGAACCAAAAGAAAGCCAGCACCTCGCTGCGCTTTTGTTCGTTCACCCCACCGCCTCCATTAGACTCCTGTGTGTCCGAAACCGCCATGGGCCCGCAGCGTGCCTTCAAGGCTGTCGACGACTTCAATTTCAGCTCTATGGACTTCCTGAATCACCATTTGAGCCAAACGAATCCCGCGCTTTATCCTGAAGGGTTCTCGGCTTAGGTTGGTCAAGATGAGGGAAACGACACCACGATAGTCGCTGTCGATGGTGCCCGGCGTGTTGACAAGCGTAACGCCGTGTTTCAAAGCCAGGCCGCTCCGGGGACGAATCTGCGCTTCATAACCCTTCGGAACAGCGACGGAAATACCGGTGGGGATCAATCGGATCTCGCCCGGATGAAGCAGGACTTCTTCTCTTACGTCCGCACAAAGATCCATTCCCGCCGCGCCTTCGGACATATAGACGGGCAGGCTTAAATCCTCAGATCCGGGACTTCTTTTGACCAAAAGTTTTACTGTTTTCACTGCGCTTGGAGACTACCGGAGGACCGTCCACTGAAGCCTGTTTTTTCGAAAGATTGATTCGCCCTTGGGGATCGATTTCTATGACCTTCACGTCAAAAATGTCCCCGATTTTCACCGCATTCTCGACCATGTCCACATAAGAATCGGAAAGTTCTGAAATATGCACCAGCCCCTCTTTGCCGGGAAGGATTTCGCAGAACGCGCCGAAATTCATGACGCGCCTTACCGTCGCTTTGTAGACCTTGCCCACCTCCGCGTCTTCGGTGATGCCTGTGATCATTTCGACGGCTTTTTTCGCGCATCCATCATCCGAGGAGGCGATGCGCACCGTGCCATCATCCTCCACCTCGATCGACGCCCCGGAGTCCGCGGTGATCTTGCGTATCATTTTGCCGCCGGGACCGATGATCTCGCGGATTTTATCCGGGTCCACTTTTATCGTGGTGATGCGCGGGGCGTAGCTTGAAAGTTCCTTCTTCGGAGCCGAAATCACCGCCGTCATCTTCTCTAATATAAAAAGCCGGCCTTGTTTGGCCTGCTCCAGAGCCTTTTTAAGCGTGTCGATATCCAGCGAATCCTTGAGTTTAAGGTCCAGCTGAACAGCCGTGACGCCCTCTTGGGTGCCCGCGACTTTGAAATCCATGTCTCCGAGATGGTCTTCAACGCCTGCGATATCCGATAGAATCGCAAATTTCCCTTTTTCTTTCACAAGTCCCATCGCAATGCCGCTGACGGGCGCCTGGATAGGAACGCCGGCATCCATCAGCGCCAAAGTACCCGAGCAAACACTCGCCATGCTGGAGGAACCGTTCGATTCCAAAATATCGGACACCAGCCTTATCGTGTAAGGGAACTCTTCCTTGGAAGGGAGCACAGCCCTTAAACTTCTTTCGGCCAGCGCCCCGTGCCCTATCTCCCGCCGCCCGGGGCCGCGCATCGCTTTGATTTCGCCTACCGAGAACGGTGGAAAATTGTAATGCAGCATAAACGATTTGTACAAATCCCCTTCAATCGCGTCGATCTTCTGCTCGTCTTTTTCGGTGCCGAGCGTTGCCACGCCGAGCGACTGCGTTTGTCCGCGGGTAAAGAGCGCGGAGCCATGCGTTCTCGGCAATACGCCGATCTCGCAATGGATAGCGCGGATTTCATCCAATTTTCTCCCGTCCGTGCGGATCTGGTTTTCCAAAATAAATTTCCGAACGTTTTCTTTCTCAACTTCATGAAAGGCCTGACGAACTCGGGCCTCGGTAATTTCCGAGTCTTCCACCGCAAGCCTTTCGGCGATTTTAGCGGAAAGCGTTCCAAGCGCCGCGTCGCGCGATTCTTTGGATTTTTCCGCGCGGTTTATTTTTTCCATTTCCTTCCAGGAAAGGTCACGCACCTCTTTCATCAGACCGTCGGATATCTTGGCGAGCACCGCTTCTCTTGGTTTCTTCCCGCAGGCTTCGGCCATTTCCTTTTGCAGCTTCAGCACGGGTTTCAAGGCGTCTTGGGCGAATTCGAGCGCGTGGACGATTTTTTCTTCCGGCACGCGGTCAGCACCCGCCTCGATCATAATGATGCCCATTTCCGTCGTGGCCACAATGATTTCGAGAGGACTTTCTTCCAGTTCCTTATAGGTGGGATTCAAGACAAATTTTCCACCGACCTCGCCTACGCGTGCGGCCGCCATGGGTCCCATGAACGAAATTCCCGAGATCATGAGAGCCGCCGAAGCCGCATTCATCGCAAGGATGTCGGAGTTGTTTTCTTTGTCGCTTGAGAGAACGCTGGCGATGACTTGAACTTCGTAGTAAAAACCTTCGGGGAATAAGGGCCGGATCGGCCGGTCGATCAGGCGTGAGGTCAAAACCTCTTTTTCAGTCGCCCTGCCTTCTCTTTTAAAATAACCGCCGGGGATCTTTCCGCCGGCGTAGGCCTTTTCTTGATAATCCACGGTAAGTGGAAAAAAATCGGCGCCTTCTTTAGGATCGTCGGCGCCGCATACGGTGACAAGAACCATCGTGTCGCCGTAGCGAACCACCACGGATCCGTCCGCCTGCTTAGCCATGCGACCGGTTTCGAAAATAAGGGACTTCTTACCTAGGGAAATTTGAAACGTTTTCATGGAGGGCGCGCCTATTTTCTCAAATCCAGGTCATCGATCAGCTTATGATAGGCCGCCTCATTCTCTCTTTTGAGGTAATCCAGAAGCTTACGACGCTGAGAAACAAGCTTTAACAGCCCTCGGCGTGAGTGGTGGTCCTTGACGTGGGACTTGAAATGGCCTCCCAAACTGTTGATTCTTTCGGTCAAAACAGCAATCTGGACAAACGAGGAACCGGTGTCTTTACCGTGAATCTTGTGCCGCTGTATCACTTCACTCTTCCTTGCTTTCGTGATGGACATACTGAACGCTTTCTCCTTCATTTAGCTGGGTATGCGAGCGATTATACTTGTGAAAAAAGGGTTTGTAAAGGTAAATTCGGGCAAAAAACGGGCAGGCTAGCCAAAGATTCTGAGCGCTTTTCGGATGTCTTTTTGAATGGCTCTTTGAAGTTCCTCGAGGGTTTTAAAACGCCGGGTGCTGCGGAGGCGCTTTAAGAAAAAAAGCTCCATTTCTTTGCCGTAAATGTTCTTTTTGAAATCAAGGAAATGGATTTCAAGCGCCTTTTCCCTGTCTTTAAAAGTAGGGCGCCCTCCGATATGGATGATACCTTTGAGTTTTGTGCCGCAGAAACGCCCCCAGGCCGCGTAAACCCCTCCCGGCGGCAAGGTTTCGTGGTGAGGGTTTAAATTGGCGGTCGGAAAACCCAGCTCCCGGCCACGGCCCCGCCCGCGCACAACGGTGCCATACACGGAAACCGGCCGACCCAGCATCTGTGCGGCCCTAGGGAGCTTGCCCTTTTCAATCAGGCGGCGTATCTGCGTGCTTGAGATGATAATGCCGTTTCGTTTGAGAGGCCTTGCCAGATGGAGTTTAAAGCCCTGTTTACGCGCTTCCTTGGATAGAAATTTGGCGTCGCCGCGTGCTTGATAACCAAAACGAAAATCATGGCCAACCGAAATTGTTTTCATTCCGAGTTTCTCAATAAGCCAGTCACGCAAAAAGGTTTCCCTGGAAATAGTTGAGAACTTTTTATTGAAAGAAATCACAAGCGCTTCGGAGAATCCCATGGCACCGAAAAAATTAAGCCGATGCGGCAGCGACATGAGGAACGGCACGCTTTTCTTCGGTCCCAGCACCTGGCTCGGATGCGGATCAAAAGTGATGACCAGGGCGCTCATCCCCAGGCGATCGGCATCCGACAAGACACGCCCCAATATTTTCTGATGCCCTCGGTGCACGCCGTCAAAAATTCCAACCGCCACACAGCGCGGCATTCTTTTCAGACACCTGTCGTTAATTCCGTAATAAATCTTCATAGGGTATCGGGTTATCCGGAAATCGGGGACTAGGGGATCCGGAGCTCCGGATATCCGGGTTTCCTAGTCCCGGATTCCCTGATCCCCGGATGGCCTTCAAAATCATCTATGTTCAAGGCATCCTTCAATATAAATGGCCCGATGCGGGTCCTCACAAGCGACGAGAGTGTGGCTCCGCAGCCCAGCCTTTTTCCTGCTTCGTCGCAAAGGGAGCGGATGTAAGTCCCCTTGGAACAGCTGACAAAAAAATGAATGTCTGTTTGAAAAAAATTTAGAAGGCAAAAATTAAAAATTTGTATTTCACGAGGCTTTGCCTGAACCCTCACACCCTGTCTCGACCAATCGTAAAGTTTTCTTCCGTTTACTCGAGCTGCCGAGTAGTTCGGAGGCGTTTGATGCTTCAGCCCGCAAAGGCTTTGAAAAACTTTTTGTATGTTTTCTTCGGATATATTTTCCACGTCCCTCGATTCCAAGATTTTACCTTCCAGATCTTGCGTATCCGTCGTAATTCCAAGCGTCAGGGTGCCGCGATAATCCTTGTCCAGGCCTATAAATTCGTCGGAGCGCTTGGTGGCTTTTCCCAACAGAATAATCAGAAGTCCCGTCGCCAGCGGGTCCAGCGTTCCCGCGTGGCCCACGGCCCTTTGACCGAAGCGCCGGCGCACAAAATCCACGGCGTCGTGGCTGGTCCATAAGATAGGCTTGTTGAATAATAGAATTCCGTTCATGGTTAATTCCAAATGACAAAATTCAAATGACAAAATAAATTCGAATGACAAAATTCAAATGACAAAACACATGTTTCAGATTTTGAATTTGGTGCTTTGGATTTATTTTGTAATTTGTGCTTTGTCATTTTTCATTTTCTTTTTTTAGCTTCTTCAATATCTGATCGATCTTAAAACTGTGCTCGATAGACCGATCCAACTCGAATTTGATCTCCATCGCGTATTTCATATTGATTCGCTCGATCGCCGACCTTTTGATGAATCTCATGTTCTCGGCGAGCGCCTGCTCGGTGGATTTTTTTTGCACATCGTCACCAAGCACGCTGTAATGAATCCTCGCATAGCGTAAATCCGTTGTCAAATCAATATGCGTGATCGTGATAAACCCCAAGCGCGGATCATTGACGTCTTCAAGCAAAATCATGCTCACGATTTTTCTCAGCTCTTCCGCCACCTGGTTAGACCGTTGGGACATTTCATGTTCTCCTGGTGAAATCAACCATCCGTTTGGCGCTCCTTCGACTACGCTCAGGATGGTGAGCGAAGTCGAACCACTGTCGCGGCACCTGCCTGCCGGCAGGCAGGTTTGCTTCTCAGTCGCTGTGAAACAAAAACTGATGAAACGTGACTAGGCAACCTTTGGACGCTCCCTGCGAAGCAAAAGCCGCGCCCTCGCACCGATGCACTCACAGTTGGCGAGTTCGGTGAGAGGATCCGCAAGCAATAGTAATTGGAGCTCACTCATGGCCTCGGGTGAAACTTTTGGTGGATTGCTTTTAGGCGTGAGCGGTCGACGTGTGTGTAAATTTGCGTCGTCGAAATGTCCGAATGGCCCAAAAGCTCCTGCACCACCCTCAAATCCGCGCCGTTTTGCAAAAGATGCGTCGCAAACGAGTGCCTCAAGATATGAGGGTATACCTTTTTCCTGATGCCGGCGGCCTTCGCGTTTTTTTTTAATATCCCCCAAACGCTTTGTCGCGACATCTTGCTCCCCAACCGGCTCACGAAAAGCGCCGCGTCCTCTTTTTTCTTCGTCCATTCCGGCCTCACTTTTTTCAAATACCTCTGCACGCTTTTCTTGGCCATCTGTCCCACCGGCACTATTCTCTCTTTGCCGCCTTTTCCAAGCACGCGGACATAGCTGAGTTCAAAATTCAGATCCCCTACTTTCAGACTCGCCGCTTCGCTGGCTCGCACGCCGGTTGCATACAAAAACTCCAAAAGTGCCTGATCACGCAGCCCTTGCAATTTACGCAGGTTGGGTGATTTTAATAATCTTTCAACCTCAGGAATATCCAAACACTCCGGAAGATGTTTCCAAAGCTTTGGCGACTCCAGTGCGTCGGTGACGTTCTCTTTCAATAGCCCCTCTTGCGTCAGGAACCGATGCAGCATGCGTATCGCAACGAGCTGTCTTGAAACCGAGCCCGGGCTCAAGCCGCGGTCCCGTTCTTTTAGAAGAAAATCCATGATCTCTTGCCTAGACGTCGAAGCGAAAGAAGCTACCCTCCTCTTTTTTAGAAAAGCGACGTAGCGCTCAATATCCCTTCGGTAGGCCCAGAGCGTGTTTTGCGACAGGCCTTTTTCTACGGAAAGGTAATCCAGAAAAAGCGACAGTGCCTCGTCCATTTAGCTTTGTGTATCCGACCCCAGATCGACGTCATCCGCCAAAACGCTGCCTTTCACTTTATCATAGTAAAAATCCGCGGCCACGAGGCGTTTTATTTTTTCAAGCTCGGTGCGCAGGCCTCCCTCTTCGGACTTCGCATAGGAGCCGGAATCTATTTTCCTCATGATCTGGGACAGGGAATCGAGCTGGGGCCGCAACTGACTTTGTTTTGCTGGGACAAGGTACCGATTCATCTCAGTCAAATGACTATAAGCCTCTTGGGCCGAGCGGGCCCATTTCTTGTTGTTTCCACCCCACCCAAGCAAGAGTTCATCCTGCCAGGATTTCCACATCGTAAAATGCGTTTTGTAATAATAGGCGTTGGAATATTTTTTTTGGTAAGGGCCCTCTTGTCCGCCTGAGGCGGATCCGCCTTCGGCGGAGAAATAAATCACGGATGGGATGTGTGCAGGCTCCTTTTTCTTGCGGGTAAATTTTTTCTGAACCGTGGCACAGCCTGCTTCGGCTAATAAACACACCGTTAAAGAGATGAATAAAAACTTCCTAACCGAGGATATCCGGTTATCCGGAAATCGGGGACTAGGGGATCCGGGCACTTTGTCATTTGTCATTTTATCTCCAACATCCTCTTAAACTGTTCTTCGTCCACTATTTGAATCCCCAGCCGTTCGGCGGCCGCTCGCTTCGAGCCCGGAGATTCTCCCACAACCACCGCATGCGTCTTTTGGCTCACCATCGAGGCCACTTTGCCGCCGTGAAGGATGATTTGACGCGACGCCTCATCCCTTGAAAAATCTTTTAAGACGCCCGTAAGCACAAAGGTTTTTCCGGCGAGCGCATCCGAGACACGCCCTTTTTTCTTTTCCTGCATGTTTAGCCCGGCGGCCTCAAGTTTTTCGATAAGACGCCGGTTTTGCGTATTGCTAAAAAATTTGATTACGCTGTCGGCGATCACTTCGCCAATCCCCTCCATGGACCGCAGGTCCTCCATTTTAGTCTGCGCCAGTTTTCTTATCGAGCCGAAATGACCCGCCAAGGTTTGGGCGGCGGTGATTCCCACGTGGCGGATGCCGAGCGCATAAATGAGACAGGAAAGCTCACAGGCTTTACTTTCTTCGATTTCGGCCAGTACGTTGGACGCGGATTTGTTCCCCATGCGTTCGAGCGATTCGAGCATTTCTTTCTTCAAATGGTAGAGATCCGAAAAATCCCGCACCCTCTTTTTCCTAACCAGTTGTTCGGCAAGCGCATCGCCCAACCCTTCGATATCCATGGCCTTTCTGGACGCGAAATGAAGGAGGCCTGCTTTCAACTGCGCGGGACAGCTCGAATTCACGCAGCGAGTGGCCACTTCGCCTTCCTCCCGGAAAACTTTTGACCCGCACACGGGACAGGTTTTAGGCATCGAAAATTTCTTTTCTTTCCCCGTGCGCTCTTTTGTCAATACCTCCACAACCTGCGGAATAATCTCACCGCTTTTTTCTATTAAAACCTTGTCTCCGATGCGAAGATCCAGGCGTCCGATCTCATCCTCATTGTGAAGCGTGGCCCTGGAAACCGTGGTGCCGGCCAAAAACACAGGCTCCAGATGCGCCACGGGCGTCAAAACACCGGTACGGCCTACCTGAATGCCAATACCCGCTAGGCGGGTCTTGGCCTTCTCAGCGGGAAATTTATACGCGATCACCCCGCGCGGGCTTTTGTGAGTTGCGCCCAACAATTTCTGCTGATCGAGACGATTCACCTTGATCACGAGGCCGTCGACGTCGTAATCCAATTTTTCTCTTCCTTTTTCCCAACGCTCGCAGGCCTCGGACACCTCTTCCAAATTCCGGCAAACACGGCCGTGTTCGTTCACCGGAAGTCCCGCGTCCTTAAAATAGTCCAAAAGCCCTTTTTGAGTTTCGAAGTCTCCTTCTTCAAAAACACCCACGCTGTGCGCGAAAAATTTTAAGCCGCGACGCGCGACAATTTTTGAATCCAAAAGTTTGAGCGAGCCGGCCGCGGCGTTGCGAGGATTGGCAAACAATTCCTCCCCCGAGCGCTTTTTTTCTTTGTTGATCGACAAAAATTTCTTTATCGGCAGGAATACCTCCCCGCGAATTTCGATGCGCCCCGGCGCTTTTTTCGTGTCTTTTAAATGCTCGGGAATTTCTTTCAAGGCGCGGATATTGGCGGTGACATTGTCTCCGAATCGCCCGTCGCCGCGCGTGGCCGCGTACCGGAGCGATCCTTTTTCATACAAAAGCGACAGGGAAACGCCGTCTATTTTGAGCTCAAGGAAATATTCGTGCTCTCCCCCATTCAAATTTTTACGCACCCGGTCATCAAACTCCCTCACCTCTTCCTTGGAATAGGTGTTTTCGATGCTGAGCATCGGGACAATGTGCTCGATGGTTTCAAATTTTTCGAGCGGCCTCCCGCCCACGCGCTGAGTCGGTGAATCGGCAGAGGCGAATTCAGGATACTGCCTCTCGAACTCCTCGAGTTCCTTCAAAAGCCGGTCAAAGACCGCGTCGCTGATTTCCGGCATATTTCGCTCATAATAAAGACGGTTGTGGCGCCTGATCTCTTGTCTTAATTTACGGATTTTAGAGGCGATGCCGGCGTTCTTTTGAGTTCCGGTGGAATGACGTGCGGTCATTTTAATGGTAGAATTCAATGCAAAAATCAACGAACGTGTTCAGGGGCTTTTCCCACGAGCAATTCGTTTTTTTAATATAGGCTCCCAGAGGGCTTTTTTGAATATCCTCGAGAAAAAGCTCTATCGTCACTTGAGGCGCCTCACAGACAATCTCCACTCGGCCGTCAGGCAGATTTTTGACCCATCCGACAAGCCCCCGGCCCAGCGCCAGTCTTTCCGCTGTATAGCGAAAACCGATCCCTTGCACCCGGCCATTGTAAAACACGTGCGCACGGCGCGGGCTGGAATTTTTTTCTTTCTTCATCGGATAAAATCAACTCCTCATGAATTTCTCTATCCAGTAAGCCAGTTTGCGGCTGTCATGCCTTACCAGTTCTGTCTGGCTTCCGATATCTGCGAAGAAGATCTTGGCCCGGGTAGAGCGGCTAAACTTGCTTTTATCCATCGCGGCCACCGGAGACTGATTCTTTTTGGCGTACTCGAGAATGGAGTCGTTCGATAAAAGCGTATTGGAAATAAGCACGGCGTCCAGACAGTCCTCTCCCAAATACTTGATAATTTCTTTCACATGGTCCAGGGCGTTAAAATGGGCCGTCTCTCCCGGTTTTGTCATTAAGTTGCAGATATAGATTTTTCTCGCTTTTGATTTTACGAGCGCTTCCCTAAGATTTTTGATCGAAAGATTGCTGATAACGCTTGTATAAAGATCGCCGGGACCTATCGTCACAAGGTCAGAATTGATGATGGAAGAAAAAGCGTCAAAATCGCACTCAGGTTCCGGCCGAAGCCACAGGCGCTTTATCCGAAGATTCGGATCCCGGCCTTCGCCCAAGTCAATTTTGCTCTCCCCTTTTACGATGACCTTATTCACAAACTGGGCGTTCAGACGCGTCAAGGTCTGCGTTGCCGGAAGCACAATCCCCTGGATGTTCAGTATTTCGCTCAAAGACCTTACGGCTTCCGACATCGAACCTTTAACCTCCGCCAGAACCGCCAAAAAGATGTTTCCAAAGCTGTGCCCGTGCAGTTCTCCTCCTTTTTCAAAGCGGTGCTGGATAATTTGATTCATGAGTTCCGGCGCGTTCGACAGGGCTACAAGACTTCGGCGGATATCACCCGGCGGTAAAATGCCGAAAGTCTGACTGAGCTTTCCCGAGGAGCCGCCGTCATCGCTCATATTCACGATGGAAGTCAAAAGCACGTTCGGGATATTTTTAAGTCCCAAGAGCAAATGAAAAAGGCCCGTGCCTCCGCCGATACAGGAGATGCGCATTTTTTTTAGGCGCACGGCGTTGAACCTTAAAATAAATTCCCTGCGATTGAAAGGCTTAAGGATGGTGTCCGCGGCCCCCAGGCGCTTGTTCTGAAGAATCCTGTCAGGGTTTCTTTGCCCAGAGATGAGAATGAAATCTCTTTTGGCTTTTTTTATCCATCCGGCAACTTTTTCCTTGAAAGCCTCATCTTGCGATAAGCAGCTCTCCTCGTCCACCAGCACCAAATCAAAATAACTTTTCAAGCTTTTTTGGATTCGCGACTTCTCCGTTTCAACGCTTACCCTCAAAGCCATCGGCGACAGAATCTCGCGCATGGTGTTTGCGAACGATTTATCTCCCAGAGTTAAAATTTTCATTGGAATTATTCTATCTTACCATCACGGGGCAATACAATCCTTTTAACTCCCGCGTCCACCAGGCCCCGTCCCGGCGTTTGGATTTAAAATCCGAAAACCGGTATTCGTAAACCACCGCGCGCAAGTACCGCGGCGGTTTGTCGGGGAAGGGGTTTTTTTGGAGTAACTTCAAAACCTCGGGAGAACCTTCCAGAACCCTGCGGCAAAAATTAATAAACCACGGGTTGTCCCGGTAATGGCCGAGCGCCGCAAACCACATCTGCCAATCGAGTCTCGGTTGATGCGGGGCCACAAAAACCGGGCGGCGCGAAACATCTCCAGGCTTGTATTTAAATTCATAAGGCGCCCAAGTCCTGCGATCATTGGAGCCTTCCAGAATAATCTCGTTGCGAACGGTTGTCATCACGGCGAACAAGCCATAATTATTCGTGATTCGGTAGGGCGAAAGCGTCCGCTCTAGCTGCAGAATAGGCCTGGTCCACGAAGGCGCCAAGCCGAAGCCATGCAGCATTTGAACCAAGGACGTTAAAAATAAAAGAGCCGCCAAAAGCCAGGGTCCCCATCGGGACCGAGGTGCTGCTTCATCCTCGAGCAACAAAACACAAATGGCCAGCGTCAAAAGATTGAAAAAACAGTAATTGCCCGTGATGAAAATAAGCGTCTGAAAAAACACAAGCACTCCAAAACCGCCCCTGCGTATTTTCTTCGGCATAAAAATGGTAAACGGGACTACGAGCTCGATAAAAAACATCAGGCCGCCCGAAAATTTTTGAAAAACAGCCGGCAGTTGATGCGCGTACCAAGCTATCCATGTCGGCAGAGGCTGTGTCTGGTAATGAAATTGAAGCGCCGTCAGATGGTGCCATGCCGGATCGCCGCTTAGCCACTTCACGGCGCCCGACGAAAACAAAAGCCTAAAAAGTAACCAGCGGAAAAGCCATAGTACGATTGTCGGGGGTTTGGACCTTTCGGAGGATTTGATAAATGGAAGGGGCGTGAAAAAAATTGCCAGGAAGCCCGTCTCCAATAAAAGCGCATCCCATTGGAAACTCATAAAATCCCGGCCTACCGTGACCATGGACAAATACAGGAACCACAGAAGAAATAAAACCGGCATCTCGGCAATTCCCAAAATGGCGAATAAGGATAAAACCGTTCCGCCGCCGCAGAGAATCTGCAAAAACCAATCGCTTGAATTAAACCAACAAAGCGTCGGAAAAAACCAGTAACCCGCAGTTCCTAATTGGGATTTTACGGCTGACAGGAGCTCAGACACCGGCAAAATGCCTTGACTCCCGAAAAGTCCCAGCACCTGGGTCCACAAAGACAGAAAGGCGAAAAAATAAATGAGCGCTAAAAATTTCAAGAACGTCGCGCGGGTATTCAAGAAAATTTTTTCTCGCGCGCCAAAAGCCGGCGCTTTTTTTGAACGCCGCCCGAATAACCTCCAATCTTTCCGTCGGAACGAATCACACGATGACATGGAATAGTGATGGGGAGCGGATTTTTGGCGACGGCGTTTCCGACGGCCCTGGATGCCTTGGGATGGCCGATGCGGCGCGCAATGCCCTGGTAAGACCTCGTTTGGCCTGAGGGGATCTTTAAAAGTTCTTGCCATACTTTTTTTTGAAACGGTGTGCCTTCCGGCAAAGAGACTCTTGTCATTTTAGCTCCTTTAAGATTCCCAGAAAGAATTCCCTGTCTTTTCGGTGCGTCAATAAATCAGCGACTTTGCTTTTGTCCACCCAGCAGGCCTCGGGATTCCTGGGATCCCGGGGGTTCAATTTTTCCTGGGAGGTTTCAAATAAAAACATGTGAATCGTTTTCATTTCCGTTTTATCTTCTCCTCCGCGAACGCCGATCTTGCTTCGACGGTAACTGCCAAACGATTGAATAAGTGAGAGTTCCTTCACGCCCGTTTCTTCCCAGATTTCTCTTTTCGCCGCTGACAAAGCAGTTTCACCCGCGTCGATATGCCCTTTCGGTAACGACCAGGAATCGCCGTTTTGATTGACAACCAGCACCTGGCCTTTTTTATTTAAAACGACACCTCCCGCGCTCTCGGTGTGTTTCACCCCACCCCCTCTTGTGGTGGGGTCATGCCGTCCTCGCCTCTTTTCTTGAAAGCCAAAACAAAAGCGGCAGCGAGGCCCACTGCGCGATGAAGGAAAAAATAATGAGCGAGGGAATAGAAATGTCATACAAAATTCCCATGATGAAGCTTCCCAGAAACCAAAAAACACCATAGGCCATATTGAAAATACCGAACGCGGTCGCGCGCCTTTGGCTTGAGACAAGCCCCGACACCACCGCGCGCATAACCGATTCGTGTGCCCCCATGCCGATCCCCCAAAGCATCATCCCGCCGAGCGCTCCCCAAAAGTCCCCAAAAAAAACGAGCGGCGCAAAAAACGCGCAGGCCCCGTTTACAAACACGAGCACTAAAATACCATGGCGGTCAAAAAACCTGCCGAATAAAAGCGCTGCCAAACCGTCCACGCCCATGGCAATCGCGTAAAAACAAGGAATCCAGATCGCCGGAACGCTAGAGACCTTTCCAAAGTGAAATGCCACGAGCGGAAAATCCGCGAAACCCGCGGCCACCGCCGCCGACGCCGCGCAGTAAACCCAAAACTCTCTTCCGAATCCCTTTTCGCCAAAATGAACAGTGTTAATTTCCAAATGCTCCGGGTGCGGGTATAAGAAACGCGCCGCTAAAAGCACCGCGACTGCCAAAAGTGCCGGAACAAGCAGCGCCGCAAAACCAGCCTTGTAGTCTCCTCGAAAATAGATCACGAGCGCCACGAGAAGCGGTCCTAGCATCGCACCGATTTGGTCCATGGCCTCATGAAGGCCAAAAGCCCATCCACGGCCCACTGCTTCGGCCGCGTGTGAAAGCATCGCGTCACGAGCGGGGGTGCGTATCGCTTTTCCAAATCTTTCACAAATGATCAGGCTCGCCGCGATCTCCCAGCGGCCCGCAAGCGCCAAAAACGGCACCGCCAGCACATTGACCGCGTAGCCTAAAATCGTAAAAAACCAGTAACGGCGCGTGCGGTCGCTTAAGATTCCCGAAACAAGCCTCAGGCCATACCCGACAAGCTCCCCAAAACCCGCCACAAAACCCACCGCGGTGCCGCTGGCTCCCAGAGTCGCCAGATAAGGTCCCGTGATACTGCGCGCGCCTTCATAAGTCACATCGGCAAAAAGACTCACCAAGCCCAGAAGCACGACAAATTTCAAGGCGCTCTTTTTCCCAAACACGCTTACTCGCCGCTTTCAGACAAGACGTCTTTGTATTGTCGATAAGTTTCCTCATCCAAGCAAACCATGATTACTTTTTCAACGAACGAGTTTGTTTTAAGGAAATTTTTTATTTCTAAAACGGCGATTCGGGAAGCGCGTTCCAAGGGAAATCCGTAGGCACCAGTGCTGATGGATGGAAAAGCGATGCTTCTCACGAAGCATTTCTCGGCAAGTTTCAGGGAATTCCGGTAGCATCGGGCGAGCGCTTCGTCTTCCCCGTCGCCGCCGCCTTTCCAGCGCGGACCCACGGTGTGGATCACCCAAGTCGCAGGCAGGCGGTAAGCTCCGGTGATCCTGGCTTCGCCGGTAGGACAGCCCCCAAGCTTTTTGCATTCCTCCAAAAGCTCGGGTCCCGCCGCCCGGTGAATCGCCCCATCCACTCCTCCGCCACCCAAAAGCGACTTATTCGCCGCATTCACGATCGCGTCGGCTTTGATCTTTGTTATGTCGCCCTTAATCAGCTCAATTCTCTCGCTCATGAAACTTTAAGGGAAACCAGCCATTCACTCATCTGGCGGATTAACTTGTGGTGCCGGGATTGCAAAAACTCACAAAAGTTCTAGAAATTCCTCGACGGTATACCCCGCTTGTTTGATAATTCCGAAAAGCGTGCCGCGCTTCAACTCCTTGCTATGCATCGCAATCACCGTTCTTCTGCCATCGGGATGACGCAATACGACATGACTGCCCGATTGATAATCAATCACAAAACCAGCACGGCGAAAAACGCCGATTAGACGCTTCGGAGTGAATGAAGGAATTCTCATTTATCGAGCTTGGATGGGAACGCGGACGCTCAATGCACTGACTATTTCAGTGGGGCCTTCTTGGGGAATGGGCTCACCATGTTTGATTAAACTCATAAGATAACAGCGGATGGCATCCCGCGCCATGATCTTGGCCTCTTCAAAACTCTCTCCCTCGGTCACGCATCCCAAAGCGGGGATGCGCACGATATAACCACCTTCAGGAGCCTCTTCAAAAACCGCCGTATAACGCAACAGGGCTTTTTGTGCTCGATGCATGCTTCACCTCTTTCTCAATACTACTTAAGCTCGTTAAGAATGTCAATAGATCCAAGCCAATCGTGGCAAGACTAAATTTGCGGTTGAAATACGGCGTCATCAAGGGCGAAGAAGTCATCGGCGCATTGGATCAAATGTTGGGCGGTCTGGGAAGAAAATCCTGAAAGCTCCACGCGCATCCCTTTATCCTTCAGGAATTTTAACCCGTCGGCAAAGTCCCCATCGCCGCTCACCATGTGGACGATGTCCAATTGCAAGGTATCGGCCGAGTGGATCACATCCGCGGCAACGCCGACGCTCCCATCGGTTTTCGACATGCCGTTCGGCCCACGGACCAACGGCCGCGAACGCACTTCAAAACCTTTGCGTTTGAGCATTTCAAAAAAAGCTTCCTGGTCCACGCCCGGGACCGAGACAACGTACGCCACCGCTTTCACAAGATGCCGGCCCAAGACGATGGAGCCCAGAAGTTTTTGAAAATCTATCTTGCGGTTAAATTGTTTGGCGGAGCGCCAAAGATGCTGGGCATCGATAAAAACCCCCAAACGCCGTCCTTTTTCTTTGGGCGGCGGGATGGGTTTGGACTTAAGCGGCGTTTCCTTTTCCGTATCCTCTTGGAGTGATCGCCGGTTTTCCCTCAAAGACTTGATTTCAACACGCGTTTTTTCAAGCTCCCCGCCAAGCGTTCTTCGGAGCGACTCTTCGGATTGCAGACGCTGCTCAAGACCGGCGATCGTGCGGCTGCTTTGAGAAAGGGCGTATTCTTTTTTGTCCAATTCGCGCTCCAATTCCTTGGCACGGTGACGCAGAGCCACAGTTTCGGAACGCGAAGGTTTTTGGGCCGCGGCCTCCAGGCGGCGCGTCTCGGCAAGCCGCCGTTCCAATTCCTTTTTCAATTCCCCCACCCGGGCGGCCAATTGACCGTTTTCGTGGCTCAATGCCGCCACGCGTTCCTTGAGGTTTGTGTTATCTCTTGACAAGACGCCGGCCTTCTTTTCGGTTTGCTTTAGAAGTTTTTCCATGTCATCGAGTTTAACGGAAAAAATACCGAATAACCGTTTAATTTCTTCGGCATCTTCCAAGGTCAAATTCCCATCAGTCAGCCGTTCCATAAAATCTTCGATGCGGGTTATTTTCCGGCGCTCGCGACGAAAGTAACGGCGAACCGACTTCAAAAAAGGTTTAAGCAGTCCCGTGATTTCCGGGCGAGGGTCTTTCAAGAGAAGCCAAACGAATATTCCCGCGGCATTTTGATCGCAGAGCCGGCGATAACCCGAAAGCGCTCTTTCCCGGACTTCCTCCACGGAAAGATTCCTCATTTCCTCAAGCTCCCGGTGGTGGGTCTTGTCAAGTTCACGCTCGATCGCCGACAAAAGCTCGGGATCACGCCAGGCTTCATCGGCCAGGTTCATGGCAAGTTCAGGGTACGGAACGGTTTCAATCCGAACGCCCGGGTAAACAATGCCCAGAGAACTAACAAGCCGGATTGACTCCTTGTGAGAGAAAGAATCCAAGAGGATGCAGCCCAGATCCAGCGGGGTCACAAGGCGCTTAAGCTTCAGCGCAAAGCAGTCGGCCTCTGCTTCTTTTTGGTTGCCCGCGGCCAAAGATTCAAAAATATTTTTCCAACCCATAAAACAACCCCCAAAGAAAAATCGGGGCAGCAGGATTTGAACCTGCGACCTCCACGTCCCGAACGTGGCGCGCTAGCCAAGCTACGCTATGCCCCGTAAAAACAAAAATGGATTATAAACCAGACGATATCTTATGTAAACGCCCGCGCGCTTCTTCCGAATCCTCTTTCAGGGCTCGGTAGATCAGGATCTGTGTTTTCGTGGCCTTCTGATCCACGATCCATTTGACCGCGAACAGGAATCCAAAAATGGAAAATTGTATAAAATACCGGTGCAGAATAAACGACGTCAAGAAACAGGCGGCCGCCAAACAAAGCCAGGCGGCGTTCCACAGCGTTTGCTTCGCCAAAGGCCTTTTGAAGGGCGTGATGCCTCGGCCGCAATGCGGACATTTAAGGCCGCTTCCGGGTTTCATCAACCCTTTTGCCTTTTGAATTAAACGACGAGGGACTTTCTCAGCCTCCGATTCAGCCTGCGTTTCCAAAAGCCGTCGCGCCTCCACAACGAGCTCTTGATCCTCAGGGTGCGTCAAAAGATGCGAGGTCATTTTTTGAAGCGCCTCCCCTTCCAGCTCGTCCATGAGGAAACGGTAAAAATCCTCTGAAAGGGGCGCGCCCACGTCGCGTCCGCCATTCATTTTTCTATTCCTAAGCAAAAATTCTCTTATTTGTCGCTCCATTGAATCCATAAATTTTATCCCGTCAGGCCTTTTTCCAGAAAAAGAGTCTTCAGCTTCTCTTTTGTTCTTCTAACAACGGTTGATACAGTGTCTTGAGATAATCCCATAAGTTTTGCAATTTCGCGATGAGTTTTTTCGTCTAAATAATGCAGTTCCACGCAGGCGCGTTCTTTGACAGAAAGCTTATTTAAAACTTCTTCCACGAGCGCCTCCGTTTCTTTTGAAGCGGCCTTATGGGAAGGGTTAGAGGAAAAATCCTTGAGGTTATCGCCTATAAAATTTTCTGAATCCGGATCACCCTCTAAGATTTCGCTGTGCATGGGGAAAAAATTTTTATCCAATACCGACAAGCGGCGTATTTTATCGAGCGTCTCGTGGCAGGCCATCACGGAGAGAAATTTGGCAATACTTTTCAAATTTCGGAGCCTGCCGAGCTCCTCTTTCTCGAGAAGTTTCTCAAACACTGATTGAAAAATATCATCGACAATGCCGGTTCTTTTCGCGGAGCCTGCGCCTTCCAGTGTTTTGCGGATTGACCAATAAATAAGCTTCGAGAAACGCTCCACGAAAGCGTCCCAAGCGTCTTTTTTTCCCTCCACACAAGCCGCCACGAGCGCTTCATCGCTCGGGAAGAATTTTGTCATACCCGCGAACTTAGGCTCTGGAAAACAATAAATGACGCATTTGGAAGCCCCTATTTTGGCCAAATACAAGGCGCGACGACGAGGCATAGTCTTGACTATGTCGAGGAGAAGCAACGTAGGAGTTGGCCAAAA
>Ga0209515_10002047_pt1 | contig 31895 bp, 33 predicted proteins | sample Subgroupgradi54m_FD_187454 | JGI IMG/M metagenome (GOLD analysis project Ga0209515, IMG submission 187454) | Subsurface groundwater microbial communities from S. Glens Falls, New York, USA - GMW60B uncontaminated upgradient, 5.4 m (SPAdes)... ... | reverse complement strand
GCTTTTTTTTGAGCAGCGCCCGCGCCAGCGGTGAATCGACGCTGATGCAGCCGCTGCCGGCGTCGAACTCATCGGCGCCGACGATGCGGTAGGCACAGATTCGGCCCTCGTCGTCCTCTACGCGCACCCAGGCGCCGAAGAAAACGCGCGTCGCGTCGTCGGGCGGCCGGTCCACGATAATGAGATCCGCCAGGCGTTTTTGCAGGTAGCGCACGCGCCAGTCGATCTCGCGCAGACGCTTTTTGCCATAGATGTAGTCGGCGTTCTCGGAGCGATCGCCCATTGCCGCGGCCTCGGAAACGGCCTGTGTCACGCGCGGGCGCTCGATGCGCCAGAGCTGGTCCAGTTCCACGCGCAAGCGTTCCGCGCCCACCGGAGTGATGTAACGCGAGCTGGGCGGGGTCGGTAAGCGCTTTCTGACCATTTAATCCGTTCCTGGTGCCTGGGGCCGTACCGTTGGGCCGTGACCGGCACGCGTCTGTTCGACGTTGCGGTTGCGCCGCGGACTATCCACGACTACTTATGTATTAAGTGTTGCGATCCGAGCGGGGGCGGAAATCGCGATCGGCGACACGCCACTAACAACAGAAATCGTCTCTGCGCCATGACCACTACCTCGGGCAGCAGTCTGCCCGTCAATTATAAGCTCGGTGAATACGCGATCCAGGCGATTTTGGGCCAGGGCGGCTTCGGCATTACCTATCTGGCGCAGGACACGCGCCTGAACAGTCACGTCGCAATCAAGGAATACTTCCCGCCCGCCTATGCCGCGCGCCTGGGTGGCTACACCATTCAGCCGCACGCCAACAACGCCGGCAGTCTCGAAAACTATAAATGGGGCCTGAGCGAGTTCTTGAAAGAGGCGCAGGCGCTTGCCAAATTCAAGCACCCGCACATTGTGCGGGTGCTGCGCTTCCTCGAAACCAACGGCACCGCCTACATGGTGATGGAGTACGAGGAAGGCGAAAGTCTGTTGTCGCATCTGCGCCGCCACAGTGGCTTTCTCACCGAGCCGATGCTGCTCAATATATTTATTCCGATCCTGAATGGCCTGCAGGCGGTGCACGATGCCGGCCTGCTGCATCTCGACATCAAGCCGGAAAATATTTATCTGCGCAAAGACAGTCAGCCGATGTTGATCGATTTCGGCAGCTCGCGCCAGGTGCGCGGCGACGATGCGGGGCAGAAGGTCGCACTCTCTCGCGGGTACGCCGCGCCCGAACAGTACCCGGGGTACGGCAGCGAGCGTGGACCGTGGAGCGATGTCTACGGCATGGGCGCGGCGCTCTATCGTTGCATCACCAGCCGCGAGCCGACCGATGCGCTGGAGCGTGAACAGACGCTGATGAAAAAGCGGGTCGATCCGTTGCAGCCCGCCGAAAGCTTCGAGCGCCCACATTATGCGCCACACATTCGCGCGACGGTCGACGCGGCGCTGAAGCTCGATGCCGACAACCGCCCGCGCACGGCGCGCGCGCTTCAAAACGGTCTGATGGGCAAAGGCATGACCGATGAACAGGCCAAGGGCTGGGTCGCATTCGGCCGCGGCGCCGGTTTTATCGGTGTCGCCGGGGCAGCGATTCAGAAGCGCGGCCGCAGCGGCGTGCGCCGCGGAAAACGAGAGTTGATCGCGGCGTTTCTGGTGCTGGTGGCGACGCTGCTGGTGGTGGTGCCGAAAATCATGATCGACACCGGGAACATGACCGAGGCGGAGTTGTACACGCGTGTCGACGCCGCACAGGACGCCGTGCGTGGCGTGCCGCGTCGCATGAAACAGATTGTCGATGAAGATATTCTCGGCGCGAAGCCGACCGTTGCCGCGGTACCGGTGTCGCACGCGCGTTCGCCGCGGCAGCCGATGGTGCCCGAGAAGATATTTCCCCCGTTCGAGCCGGGCAAGCGCGCCACCCATACGCTAGCGCTGCCGGCGCTGCCGGTGTCGCTGGCAATTCTGAACGACGATCATCTGGTGGCCGCGGCGCTGAACGACGGGTCGGTGCAGCTCTGGAATACCGATACCGGCGAATGGTTGCGTACGCTTTCATCGAAGGCAAAAGCCTACGGTGTGGTGACCGCCTCGCCCGACGGGCGCTGGCTCGCGTATACGGGCCCCGATTACACGATTCAGTTATGGAACGCGGCCGAGGACAAACCGGCCGAGCCGTTGCGTGGCCACACAGACACGATCAACGCGCTGGCATTTTCCGCCGACGGTAAATGGCTCGTCAGCGCTGGCGAAGACGCACAAGTCATTGCCTGGGATCCCGCCAAGGGCACCAAACTGCGCGCGCTGAAATCGCGCGCCGCGGTACTGGCGCTGGCGCTGGCGCCGAACGGGCGCATGCTGGCGGCCGCCGATGCCGCCGGTGGTATTCAGTATTGGGAAATGCCGGGCGGCGGGGAACTGCTCTACGCCACGGCGCAAGATGATGCGCTCACCACGCTCGCGTATTCGCCGGACGGCAAGTGGATGGTATCGGGCGGCCAGGGCGGCGTTCTTAAAATCATGCGTGTCGGTCTTGAGCGTGACGAGCATGCGGTTGCCGGTGTCCCCGAGGTCATTCACCGCATCGCGTACAGCCCGGACAGCAAATGGTTGATCCTTGCCGGATCTGCCGATGCGATCGAAATCCGCAACGCCGAGACGGGTGAAATCGGCCAGCGCCTGAGCGGCCACGCGCGTGCCGTGCAGGCGCTGGCAGTCTCCGCCGATGGCCGCTTGCTGGTTTCGGCTGACGACGACAACAAAGTCCGTTTGTGGCGCTAGAATTGAAGTGTGACTCATCGCGTGACTAACCCCATACCGGCCATGGCAAAGAAGCGTCTCTATCGCGTTCAGTTCATCAACCAGGGAAAGGTGTACGAGGTCTATGCGCGTCGCGTCGGCCAGAGCGATCTGTTTGGCTTTATCGAGATTGAGGGCCTGGTGTTCGGCGAAAAATCGTCGGTCGTGATCGATCCCTCGGAAGAGCGATTGAAGAGCGAGTTCGACGGCGTGCCCGTCACGCATGTGCCGATGCAGGCGATCGTGCGCATCGATGAAGTCGAAAAACAGGGCACGGCGAAGATCGTTCCGCTCGACGGCAAGAGCGATAACGTCGTTGCCTATCCGTTTCCCGCACCCGGCAGCGGTTCACGCAAAACCTGAGGCGACTTAATATTATGGATCAGACCTATTTCGTCAGCTTCGGCCATATTCTCTCCGCCCTTGTCGCCGGTGGCCTGATCGGTCTCGAGCGCAGTCACCAGGGCCGCGCCGCCGGTTTCCGCACGCACGCGCTGGTGTGCATGGCATCGAGCCTGCTCATGCAATTGACGGTGTTTCAGTTGCAGCTGTTGCCGGGCATTCCGATCGAAGCGATCCGCATCGATCCCACGCGCATGGCCCAGGGCATCATGACCGGCATCGGTTTTCTCGGCGCCGGCGTGATCATGAAAGACCACATGAATATCCGCGGGCTGACGACGGCGGCATCGATCTGGATCACGGCTTCCATCGGCATCATGCTGGGGGTCGGGCTGTACTCGATTGCAGTGTTCTGCACCGCGCTCACGCTCGGTGCGTTGTCGCTGTTTCGCTGGCTGGAAGCGGTCATGCCGACGCAGCACTACGCCAAGCTGCGCGTGCGCACGCGGTTGGCGGACCATGTGACATTGGAAGAACTGCAAGACCTGATCGCCAACCATCTGTGCATTGCCACCAGCCCGGGTTATGCGCTGGAAGAGGGCGGAAAGTCGATGCGTTACGAATTCACCGTGCGCACGCGCGATACCACGAACTTTCGTCGCCTCGCCGATGCGCTGATCGCGCTCAAAAAGACGCCTGAATTTCAGATCGTTCCCACCAGCGATTGATGTAACCGCGGTGACGGCCGACCGCTCAGCGCGCCGGTTGCTGCAGCGCTTTTAAATCCGCCATGATCTGCGCGCTGTGTTCCTCAGGTTTCACGTCACGATAGACGCGCGCGATTTTTCCCTCCGGATCGATAATAAAGCTATGGCGCTTGGCGAATAGTTTGAACGGCCCGAGTGCCCACAGTGCCCCGTAATCCCGGGACACCGCGCCGCCGGTATCGGCGAGCAATGGAAACGGCAGACCGAATTTTTCGGCGAACTTCGCGTGGCTCTCGGTGTTGTCGATGCTGACGCCGAGTATCTGGGTTCCGAGCGCGCGCAGTTTCGGCAGGTCGTCGCGAAAGTTGCAGGCTTCTGTGGTGCAGCCGGGCGTGTCGTCTTTGGGGTAAAAATACAGCACCACCCAGCGCCCGCGGTAATCCTCCAGACGATGGCTCTTGTTGTCCTGATCTTTCAGTTCGAATGCCGGCGCCAGCGTACCCGGGGCCAGTTCGCTCGCGTGCGTCGTGGCCAGCACCAGCAAGGCAAGCGCACCGCTCAATCCGGTCACCAGGGCGTGGGGAAACTCGATCATGGCTTACTCCCTGACAGTCGCTTACATGGGTCGGCCGATGGCGATCGGTCTGGAGCGGTTATTGTAATGGATGCCGCGGCGCGCGCCCCCTGCAGGCGTTTACCAGTGAATCGCCGGCGCCCCATTAATGCTCGCCGGCGGCCGGCGCGCCCTTCGTGGGCGCGGCGATTTCATTTTGGCTTGCGATCAGCTGGCCGACGGTGACGAACTCAAAACCACGCGCGCGCAAGTGCGCGATGATTTCCGGCAGCGCCTCGGCGGTGTGCCAGCCGCGGCCGTTGATGTGCATCACCACGATCGAACCGCTTCGACTCATGGTCGATACGTATTCAATGAGCTTCTGTTTGCTTACATTTTTGTCAGCGTCGCCGGACGCCAGGTCGAACTGAACCGTGATGAGCCCCGCCTCGGCCGCCAGTTCGACCGTGTGCGGATTAATTTCCCCGTACGGTGCCCGGAACAGGGTCGCGCGCCGGCCGATGAGGGCGTACATCGCGTCTTGTGTGCGTTTCAGCTCGGTGCGAATACGCTCGTCCGATACTTTGGTGAGATGTGGGTGCAGATAGCTGTGATTGGCCAATTCGAATTGCGGCAGCGAGGCGAGGTAGCGCGTGTGCTCCGGATGTTCGTCCATCCATTTGCCGCCAAGAAAGATGGTCGCCGCGATATTCTGCTCCACCAGTATTTTGGTGACGCGTTCGTCGTACTGGCTCGGTGACTTGGTGGAGCAGGCATCGAAGGTCAGCGCCACGCGCTTGATCTGGCGCGGACCGTGATTCACCACCAGTGGGGTAACCGGGCCCGGGGCCGACGGCGGAATCAGTGCCGACTCGGGCGGCGTCGACAGCAGGTCGAAGTCATGCTCCGTCTCTATCCAGCCGGAGCAGCCGGCGAGACTCAGCATGCCGGCAAGCATGGTGAAACGCACAAACGTAAAAGTCATCCGCTGCAAACTCCCACTCATTTTATTATTTTAGACTGTCGAAAAGCGCTGCGTTTATGCGGGGAATTCGTGTTCACTGTACTCGAAAGCGACTGCCGGTTTCTATCGCCGCTTGAGCGCATCGATTTCCTTTTGCAATGCCCCCGCGTAACCGCGGCAGGCGTCGCCAAAGGTGTATATCCCCACCAGATGACCACGTCGCACGATCAGCACCACGTTGAGACGATGCTCGGCCATGTGTTGCAACACGTCGGGTAGCGTTGCCTCGGGTTCGACGATGTACACCTCATGCGTACAGACATCCGCGACGCGCACGTTGCCGGCAAACGTCAGGTCGCGCCCGACGCTGGCGGCGTGTTTGAGGTCATCGGCGGAGATCAGGCCGATGACGCGCCCGCCGTCGCGCACTGGCAGGTGATGGATGCCGAGCTGCTGTAGCATGGTCGCGGCGCTGGCGGCATGCGCGTCGGCGTCAATAGAGTAGGGGAAAGCGGTCATCACCGCTTCAATCGTGCCGGTCTGGGCACCCATGGCAGCCGGTCCTGTTTTAGTGGGGGTTATCGGGGATCAGTTTATATCGCCCAATGCCACCGTGCACCTGCCCGGTAGCTGGCGTCAGGCAAGACGATTACACTACGGGCCCGCGGTGTTGCCGAACGGTAACCGCGTCGTTTCAGCGCCTGACCCATGACAAATCTATGAACAAATATCTTGTGATTTCCGCGCTCGGGCGCGACCGCTCCGGTATTGTGAACGATGTGACCAAAGCGGTGCTGGAGAGCGGCGGCAACGTCGAAGACAGCCGCATGACGGTCCTCGGCGGCGAGTTTGCGCTCATGATGCTCGTCTCCGGCCACTGGAGCGCGATCGGCAAGCTCGAGCACCAGCTGCCGGCACTCGGCAAGAAGCTCGAACTGACCATTGCCGCCAAGCACACCGAGCCGCGCACCGCGCGGACCAACATGGTCCCGTACATGGTCGATGTGATCACCATGGATCACGCCGGCATCGTGCACGACGTCGCCGATTTTTTTGCTGCGCGCAATATCAATATTGAAGAGATGAGCACCTGGACCTATCCGGCCGCACACACCGGCACGCCGATGTTCTCGATGAACATGACCGTCAGTATCCCGTCGGAATTGAATATCGGCCGGCTGCGCCAGGAGTTCACCGAGTTCTGCGATTCGCTCAATCTGGACGCCACCATCGAGCCGTCGCGCCACTGATTCGGCGCATCAGTGCGCGGGACGGGTGAGACGCCGCATCCATTGCGCGATCTGCGGCCACAGCGAAATGCCATTCAAGCTGCTCAAAAAAAGTTCGACCGCCGCGGGATGGGTTTTTATTCGTCGCGGCAAAACAAAAAATAACGGGCCGGCAATGCCGGCCCGTTACGCTATTGCGGCCATCAATGGAACAGCGATCAATAAGCGGAGTTGCCCGAATAGCTGTACCCGCTATGGTCCGAGCTGGTGTTCGTGGTGGACGTGTTCATCTGAACCGCGTGCCACACATTCTTCACGTTATCGCCCGCAGTGTCGCCGGCCTTCTGGTCGCCCACATGGTAGTAGAGCGGCTTGCCTAGATAGGTAATCTGTTTCGATCCGTCGTCGCGTGTGATTTCGCCGATGCCTTTGCCCGCGGCGTCGCCGACGCGCGCCACCGGCCACAGCGCCAGGCATTGTGCCGCGCAGGCGCTCTTGTCGGCACTGTCATTGTCGAACGTGTAAAGAGTCATGCCGTTCTTTCCGGTCAGGACGCCGGCCGCCGAGACGCTGGCGGCGAGGAAGGCAATGCCAAGACCAAGAACGATACGCTGCGTAATCCGAACCTTGTTCATAATGTCTCCTTATCTCTGTGTGTGGGCCAGTGTGGTACCGGTTCCACATCACTTACGGAGACGGCGCTGAAAAAGATTCAACTTCCTTTGAGGTTGAGGCAGAGTCCGCTGTAGAGCAACGGCGTGGTCGGTGCGATGGCAACCGTGGCGGCGGGCTCGACGCTGGCCGCGAGCGAATGCGCGCTCTTGATGAGCTTCCATTGCGTCTCGCTCAAGGCAACTTCTTGCGGCTGGCCGGGCGTGAAGGCGATCAGCGGCCGTAACGTACCCGATCCTTTTTCCACGGCCCAGATCTGCAGCACCTGGTCCGGGCGCGTGCTCGTCACGGCGAGCGACTCGACATTGAGACGCCACGGGTTTTTGTACGCGGTGACGGCAACGGCCGGCTGCGCCGCCTGATCCTGCAGGATCGCGACGTAGCTCGGCGGTACGGCCGCCGGCGGACGCAGCATCAGGAACGTGGTGGTGAGCGCGAGCACCACGACAGCGGCGGCGCCAATGGCCGAGAACGCGCGCCAGAAACCAAGCAGTTCCCAGAATCCGCTGGTTACGCCGGCCCTCGAACCGGTTTCAATCCGGTGCCGGATGGCAGCGAATACACGTGCCGGCGGTACCGCCGAGGGCGTCTCCTGCGCCAGCGGTACCAGCAGTTGCTGCCAGTCCTGCGCCAGTCGCTGCAACGCGGCATCGCGGCGCATCAGCCGCTCGAAGCGCCGGCGTGCGGCACCATGCAGCGCACCGAGCGCGTACTCGCCCGCCAGCACTTCCCGCAATGTCGGATCGTCGTATCTCATGTATCAAGGTCAAAGGGGCCAACGGGCGCCTGCATGCATTCGCGCACGCGCATCAACCCACGCCGGATCCAGGTCTTGACCGTGCCCAGCGGCAGACGTTTTCGCTGCGCCACGTCGGCGGGCGTGTAGCCTTCGTGATGCACGAGCATCAGACAGGCGCGCTGGGCTTCACCGAGACGCTCCATGCAACGGCGCAACCGCGTGAGTTCGTCGCTGAATTCGGCCTCCGCGGCCGGGCCGTTGGCCGGGTCGGGCAGCGTGTCTTCGATCGGTGCGGTTTTCATCTGCGCCCGGAAGTCGGCACGCCGCAGCGTGTCGAGCGCCTGATTGCGCACGATGTTGATCATCCACGTCATCGGTGCGCCGCGACCGGCGTTGTAATCGCCTGCGTGTTGCCAGATTTTGACGAACGCCTCTTGTAGCACTTCTTCCGCCCAGTGCCGTGTCTTTACTATACGAAGCGCGATGCCGAAAAGTTTCGCCGATGTGGCCTGATACAAGGCGGCAAAGGCCTGGCGATCGCGCAAGGTGCAACGGGCGAGCAGATCGGGCAGGTCGGGCAGGATGTCGGCGCGCTGTTGTTTTTCTTGGGTCATTGGCGCAGTGCCCGCGGCGAAGCGGGAAGGGGATTTTTTAAGGTACGGCCACCGGTATCGAAACGTGACGCATGGTGGGAATCGTATCAGCTGCGGCGCCCGGGCGGGTACTGTTCGTGCACGTGCGCACATGCTGAATCAGGAGCGGGAAGAATTCGCGGAAGTGTGCTTCGAAGGCTGCGTAATGACGTTCGAGTTCCGCCACGCCACCGCGCAGGGCCGCCGCACGCGGATAATGTTCGAGGCGTCGCGCGATGCCGTTCACGGCGGCGTCGATGCCACGCAGTTCGGCGTAAGCGCCAAACCAGTCGTTGGCCGCCATGCGCGGTGCCACGTATCGCAGCCGCGGCGGCAGTTGTTCCTGATGTGCGAGCAGCACCGCGTAAACCTGGTGTGCGAACATCGGCAATGGCAGCTCGCAGTAATCCTGCCAATGGCGCGCCAGAAAGTGATCGTAGAAAACGTCCGTCAGTATTCCGGCAAAGCGTCGCCGCACCGGGCTCACGAGCGCGCGCGAGGCGCACGGAATTGGATGCGCGTCCGTGTAGCGATCGATCGCCCGATGCAGCCGGATGGCGTCGGCGATAGCGGCCGGATATTCGACGTCGTGCGCTCCCTTTGCGAAGTCCCCGTACAGGGCACCAAGAATGGCCTCGGCGGAATCGCAGGATAGAAACACGTGCGCGAGGTAGTTCATCGCCTGATTTTAACTCGCCTTTCGGAGGTTTCCGCAGGGTCCAGGCGACGGACGGCTCGCCTCCCCGTTAGGCAAGGCATACGATCCCGGTGGTGTAACCACATGGAGAAAAACGTCATGAGTTTCGAAACCGACCTTCGCAGTCTGGTTCGCGACCACGAATTCTCGCGCCGCCGATTTATGGTGACGATGCTGGCCGCCGGATTTGCCACTGCCGTGCGTCCGGTCTGCGCGCAGACCCTGATCACGACCGATACCCAAGGACTCACGGCCGGCGAAGTAAAAGTCCCGGTCGGCGACGGCCAGATCCCGGCTTATCGCGCCATGCCCGAACACGGCAAGTCATTGCCGACGGTGCTGGTGGTGCAGGAAATTTTCGGCGTGCATGAACACATCCGCGACGTATGCCGGCGCCTGGCGAAGCTCGGATATCTCGCCGTCGCGCCTGAGCTCTATGCGCGCCAGGGCGATGCCTCGACGCTCGGCTCGCCGCAAGAGATCATGGAAAAGATCGTCGCGCGTGTGCCGGACGAGCAGGTGCTGAAAGATCTGGACGCGACCGCGGCATGGGCGGCAAAAAATGGCGGCCATGCAAAACGTCTGGCCGTAACCGGCTTCTGGTGGGGCGGGCGTATCGTGTGGTTGTACGCCGCGCATAATCCGAACCTGAAGGTGGCCGTGGCGTGGTACGGGCGGCTGACCGGCAGTGTCGACCCGTTACATCCGAAGCAACCCATCGATCTCGCCAAGTCCATCAAGGTCCCGGTGCTCGGCCTGTATGGCGGTGCCGATCAGGGCATTCCGGTGGAGACGGTGGACATGATGCGCGATGAACTCAACGCCGCCGGTAACAAATCGGAGTTTGTGATTTTCCCCGACGCGCCGCACGCGTTCTACGCGGACTATCGGCCGAGCTATCGCAAGGACGCGGCCGAAGACGGGTGGCGGCGTTTGCAGGCCTGGCTCAAGAAAAACGGTGTGTAGCGGCGTTACATAAACAGCGTTTTAAAAAACCCCGGCGCGGAGCCGTGCCGGGGTTTGTGCGCATCAGCTTTCCACGACCGGTTCGATCACGATCTCCACGCGCCGGTTCAGGCGTCGGCCTTCCTCGCTGGTGTTGCTCGCGCGCGGCGCGCTCTCGCCTTTGCCGTCCGATACCAGTCGTTGCTCCACCACGCCCTTGCCCTGAAGGTAACTCTCCACAGCGCGCGCCCGGCGTTGCGACAGCTGCAGGTTGTACTGCGCGGTGCCGATGTTATCGGTATGGCCGATCACCGTGATATGTGTCTTACCGTAACGTTGGAACACGTTGCCGATCCGATCCATCGCCGGATCGAAGCCGGGTTTGATCGTGGCCGAATCGAAATCGAATGCGGTCTGTGCTGTCATGGTGACGCGCAGCGCATGCTCGGGGAGTTTATCGATCGTAATCGCGCCGTGTTCCACTTCCGAGGCCAGCACGTTCTCCAGATCCTTCTTCTGGTTGTCCATGTAATTTCCCACCAGCCCGCCGGCGATGCCGCCGCCGATGGCGCCGATCAACGCGCCCTTGGCGTGCCGGTCCTTCTTGGCGAGGTAACCAATGCCGGCGCCACTGGCAGCGCCGATGAACACGCCTTTCTCGGCGTCGGTCATCGGACGGCGGTTGCCGAATTCATCTTTCATGCAGCCGCTGGTGGCGAGCGCAAACGCGGCGAGGGTAAACAGAATAACGATTTGACGTTGCATTAAAATCTCCGATCGAAGTGGGGAAACGCGTCTAGTTGGACGGAGACTAGGACGTGGACGGGCGCTGGTAGTTCCCGGTGCAGCGGTGGTGATGGCTTACAGCACCACCGGTTTGTCGGGCAGCTCATTGCGCTTGTGTCCGGAATCCGGCGGGTAGTGCTGCGACAAATGCTCGCCGACGGCGTGAATGCCCTCTTGCACGCCGGCCTCGAAACGCCCGGCGCGGAAATGCGCTTCCATCGCGCGGCAGATGTGTTCCCACACGGCGGCGCCGAGCTTTGCGTGAACGCCGCGGTCGGCGACGATTTCAACGTCGCGGTCGGCCAGCAGCAGATAAATCAATACGCCGTTGTTGTGTTCGGTGTCCCAGATGCCCAGCCGCGAAAACACTTCGATCGCCCGCTGACGCGCCGTCAGTTCGTGCCACAACGGTACCAGATGTAACGCCGCCTCAACGGCAAAGCGGATTTGTCCGCCATGCGTGCGCTCGGTGTTGCGGATGGCGGTCTCGATTCGTTTCAGGGCATCGGGCGGGAAGACGCGCCGCGGCCACCACGAGGGCATGAACAGATGTCGAACGATGCGTTTGATATTCATGTCACCAGCTCCCCGACGCGCCACCACCACCGCTGCTACCGCCGCCACCGCTGAATCCTCCGCCACCACCACCGCCAAAGCCACCCCCCCAACCGCCGCCGCTCGACCAGCCGCCGTAGCCGCGGCCACCGGTCATGCCTGCCATCAGGACGAATACAAAAACAACCAGCGCGCCAATGACGGCGGCACCGATAAAACTGGTAACGACCCATGCGATAAGCCCGGCGACACTGCCGGCGATGCCGGCGCCGAGAAAGCGTCCGAACATGGTGCGCGATATGCCGCCGATCACTACCGCCGCGATAAACAACATCGGCAGTAGTTGAAAAATGTTATCCGATGATCGCTGTTTGTGGGCCTTCGGTGGCGGTAGCGGCTCGCCATCGATAATGCCCATCAGCCGCGTCACGCCGGCATCGATGCCGCCAAAGAAATCGCCCTGACGGAAAGCGGGCACGATGATCTCGTCGATGACGCGTTTGGCGATTACGTCTGGAACGACACCTTCGAGCCCATAACCGACTTCGAATTTGAGTCGGTGTTCGTCTTTCGAGATCAGTAGCAGCACCCCGTCGTCCACGCCCTTGCGGCCGAGTTTCCAGTCTTCGAACACACGTACCGCATATTGCTCGACGGGCTCGGGCGCCGTGGTGGGCACGATGAGTATCGCGATCTGCGCGCCTTTGCGTTGTTCCAGATCGGCGAGTTTCTGTTCAAGCGTCGCGGCCTGGGCCGGCGTCAAGGTATTGGTAATATCGGTGACGCGCGCCTTCAGCGGCGGGACCGCGACCTCGGCCTGTGCGCTCGTGAATGCAAAGGCGAAAAGAATTGCCGTCGCACCGGCAATGGCCGAGGCCGACATACGCGAAAACCAGATGCGCGGCATGACGCGAATTTACTTCGCCGGCGCCGGCGAACCGAAGTCCACTTTCGGCGGCTGCGCGATTTCTTTTTCGTTCTCCACCGCGAAGTTCGGTTTCACGTCGAAGCCGAACATCTTCGCGGTCAAGTTGCTGGGGAACTGACGCACCGTCAGGTTGTAGTCCTTCACCGCCTGAATGTAACGATTGCGTGCGACGGTGATGCGGTTCTCCGTGCCTTCAAGCTGCGCCTGCAGATCGCGAAAGCCGGCGTCGGCCTTGAGGTTCGGATAGTTTTCGGAAACGACCAGCAGGCGCGACAGCGCTGAGGACATCTCGCTCTGCGCCGCGGTGAACTTGGCGAACGCCTGCGGGTTGTTGATCAGCTCCGGCGTGGCCTGAATCGAACTCACCTTGGCGCGTGCTTCGGTCACGCGCGTGAGCACTTCTTTCTCGTGCGAGGCGTAACCCTTCACCGTGTTCACCAGGTTCGGCACCAGGTCGGCGCGGCGTTGATACTGATTCAATACTTCCGACCACGACGCCTTGATGGTCTCGTCGTTGCGCTGCAGATCGTTGTAGCCGCAGCCGCCGAGTCCAAACAGGGCAAGCACGAGGCCGAATCGTAGGGCTAAATGACGCATGACATCTCTCCGGAGGTTGGCAGCAATCGGCAAATTGTGTTGCGGGAGTATAAGGGTGGTTTCATGCCGTCCCTAGTTAATAAGGGCGCGCGCAAGGATTTAAAGCCCTGATTTGCCCCGCCTCCACCGCGGGCGTAGCGTGAAGGACTGGCCATCCGTTCGTCATACACCGGGCGGGGTGCCAGCTGCTCACACATGGACGTGTGGGCCGAATTATCAGAGTCGGTGTGTCACATCATGGACGGTGTGGCGGCACTTAAAGGAGGTCCCCATGTGCTACGAGAGCAGTCGGTACCAGAAGCAACGTGACGTTGACGAGCTGGCCAAGGCAAAGCGCGAAGCCGACGCGCTGATCGAGCAGGCCCGTACGGCAGAGCGCAAACCGTCAGTGCGGACACCGGCTGAAACCGTGCCGGCCGCCGAAGCCGAAAAGATCGACGCGTGAGCGTTCGGCGCCCCACCAAAAACAAAACCCCGCGTCAGCGGGGTTTTGTTTGGAAGTGGTGACGTCGACGTGAGTGAGACGTAAAGGAAGTGAGGAAGCGCAGAACAAGTTGGTCCTTTCTTCCGCGGGGAGAAGGGTGGGATGACGAGGGATCGCAAAAATTCAGGTATCGACGATTGTTAGCCCCTCTCCCTGAGCGGGTGACTTTTACCTGCTAAGCCACAACGAATCGCTCGCGGTCCTGTTGGCGCGCTTGCGTGAGCCACTCCTCGGCGCGTTGCAACCACGACGCCGATTCTTCACCGGGCGAGTATACCGTCAGCGCGCCATAGAAGCGGGGGAGCGGAAAGCGCTGCCCCTCACGATGCACCTGCGTCTCGGTGGCGCGCTTGCGCGCCTTCTCGAGCGCGCGTACCGCGCCGTCTTGCAGCGTGTCCGGAAACAGCACCGCAAACGCGGTATCGCCGAAGCGGCCGATGATGTCGTAGGCGCGAAAGTTCGACAGGATCTCGCGCGTGTAGCAATCGAGCACGGCGGTCTCGGCGCCGTCGCCGTACTGCTGCTGGATCGCTTGCAGGTCTTCGATGCCGAGCAACGCCAGCACCGCCGACCCGCCGGAACGTTTCACGCGGCTGATCTCGGCCTGCATCTGGAGCGTGAATTGATCGCGCGTCATCAGCCGCGGGCCGTTGTTGCGCGTGAGCTTCGTCATACGCCGTGCCGGCTTGCGCGCCGGGGTATGGCGCGTCTGCAGTTCGGTGCGCAACTCCTCGCGATTGGTCTCGACCGATTTAAGATTCTGTTCGGTCTCGGCCAGTCGGCGCTCCAGCACATCGCGTTCCTGCGCCAGCGAATCGAGCCGGTTGGCCCAGAGCTTTTTGAGGGCACTGAAATCCTTGGTGGCGTCGTAAATCGCGCGCCACGCATCCTGTTCCGAGCGACGCAGCATGTCATAGCGGTCGTTGCCGCCAGCGGGGCGCTCGTGCAATGTACCCACCGCTGCGGGGTTGTTGTCGGTCGCCACTGCCATCTCGGTGTCGGTGCGCGCGGGCGGGGTGTTATGGAACAACACGTCCGAGGCGGATTCGAATTCGATACGGTGCGGCACCGACTCGGCTAGCGGAAATTCTTTTTCGGGCAGATACGGCAGGATGTGTTGTTGCAGCAGCTTCGCCTTGATGCGCGTGGTGGCGAGCGCCACCGGATCGCCGGCGTAGACCTCAAGCTGGTGATACAGCTCGGAAAAACAAACGGTGCCAACCGGGCCGCTGCGGCTGTGCCTGCGTAGCACGCGCGCGATCAGGCCATAGAGTTCGTCGCCTTCAATGCTGCGCCGCAGCGACTCCATGTGGCGCAGGATGGTCTGCAACAGGCGCGGACTCGACGAAACCGTCTCGGAAACTCCCACTGTCGGACTCCCCTCCCGGGACTGAATTAATCGCTAATTTGGAACGGAAAACGCGACAGAATGTACCGGGGCGGGTGGGAAATAACAACCGGGTTGGGTGTTGGTGCATCAACGCTTCCCCGTGGCGTTCGAGCTGACAAGCCCGAGTCCTTTCCAAAAGTCATTCGGGTATGACAGCTCGGGGCTTCCGACCCAGCCCCGCTTAACGTTGAGTTCATAACCTCCATCGACACGTCGATACTCTACCGCCGACAGGGCGACCTGGTCCCACTCACCGAGAAACTTTAGGTCCTTCAGAGTTTCCGGATACGAGTTATACCTGATTCGATGAAGCTCGATGAGTGAGATAGTTGTCTTAAAGTGCTGATCGCCAAATTTTGCGTCCATTTCCTTTTGAAAGTCGCAGGCGCCGAGCGATAGTGCGATTGTGAGAACGACCGCAGTTTTGATATTTATCTTCAGTGGTGACCAGCGTCTTTGAATTTTCGCTTTCAATTTTTCTGCTCCCAGCTTGTAGCGCGGATTGGGCGCTCGCCGTAATACGCCGCATGGAAGCAACTCATTCGGCGCAATACGCTTTGCTATTGCGCCCTACGCGGGCTGGATGTCCGAGACTACTTGAGGGTCGAGCTCTGCAGCAACGGCTAAGGAAACGCAGCTCGTTAAAACGAGAAGAGCGGAGGCGACAATCTTTTGTTTTAGTTTGATGCACATTGTTCACGCCCAACGCAGAGCTGAGCCGCGCCAGGCGCGGTGTGTCAGGAAACGCGCCTCTGTCCCACGGCGTCGGCTCGAGCGCCTTGTTGGGTGTTTCACAATTTATCTGTCCCAGAATGCAATTCGCCCCCTTTCCCAACTTTCGAACTGTTCCCGAGTTTGTCCATTTAGCGCTGCCGTGTATGACGAATAATCAGCGCCGTATTTTTTCTTACAGTAAAAGTAACACTGATCCTCTGATTGTGGATGCTTAAGGTCCTCAACGGTTACTTTTAATTCAAGATCGTGATACTTCGGATAATCGTTCTTCCACATGTTGTAAACATAAAGGTTATGCAAGACCACCTTTAGTGATATTTCCTGAATCTCTCTTTCTGTGAAGTCAATCCCCGAGGTAGCGACTCTGTTTTGATAGTGCGAACTTGCAACTGCCATTGCTTGGTTAATGATCTTCCGCAGAACATCCGACTTTTGCTTTACAAAAAGCACATTGGTGTCCTCGGTAAGTACCTGGATATTGCCGGAGTCATCTATCAGCTTCGCACCCAGCTGCTCTACATAATCGTCCTTTGCTGTCATCTATGTTTCGCCCAACAGTTATATAGACGGACGCTCAGAATATTGGCTTATACGGCGTCCGTATAGTGCATGCACCGCCAGCGATATCGACAAAACGAAATTACCCGGACGCTTCGCTTAGTAGTGCCAGGAGTTTGGTGACAACAGACGGTTTGCCGAAGATGGCCCCGAGGACCGGACCGGATGGGGTCGAGAGGTGCTGTGTCATTTGATACGTGCCGCCGGCTTCTTCAATAAGAATGCGCACGGCGGCGAGGTCCCAGAGTTTGTTGCCGTGTTCGACCATGGCATCGGCTTGTCCGCGCGCGACGCAGAGATGGGCGTAGCAGCTGCGGTAGATGCGGTGGTTGGGGTAGTGGCGGGTGACGAGGTCGAAGCGATAGCCGTCGTCGCCGTGGCTGATGAAGTTGGCGCGGGCCGAGAGCATCAGGCGCGTCTGTGCCGGTGACACGCCGGGCGCGAGGTCGGTCAGGCGCAGGCGCCCGTTCTGATCGAATGCGCCGAGCCCGAAGGCGGCGTGGGCGCGCAGGTCGAGCAGCGGCACGTCGGTCACGCCGACGACGGGTTCGCCGCGATAGTGCAGGCCGATGATGGTGCCGAAGGTCGGCATGTGTTGCACGAAATCTTCGGTGCCATCGATGGGGTCGAGGATCCACTGGAACTCGGCTTGTGGCGCACGCGCGGGCAACTCTTCGCCGATGATGCCGTGCTCGGGAAAGCGGCGTTCGATGATGGCGCGCAGACGTTGTTCGATCTCAACGTCGGCACTCGTCACGTAGCTGCCGTCGGATTTGCGTTTTACTTCGAACGCGGTTGCGTGCAGAACGCACAACTGATTGCGCGCCTCGTCGGCGAGTTCGAGCGCGCAGTCGCGAAAGCGCTCGATGTCGAGGGGTGGAATAGCGGTGCGGGGATCGGTCGCCATTTATACCAACAGGCGCTGGCGCACGAGCCGTACGGCAATCAGATAACCGCCGGTGGCGTACGCGATCAATACGAACAGATGTAGCGCCACGTTCGACAGCGGTTGGCCGGCGACGAGCGGGCGCAGCAGATCGACGGCGTGCGACAGCGGCAGGAACTGCATCACCGTTTGCAGCCACCCGGGCAACGAACTCACCGGATAGAACACGCCCGACAGAATAAACATCGGCGTCAGCAGCAGCGTGACGTAATAGTTGAAGAAGTCGTAGCCCTGCGCGCGTCCGGTCATGACCATCGCCGGGCCGGCGAAGCAAAGGCCGGTGAGAAAGATCACCGGGATCGCAAACACCGCGTACCCGTCGTGCACGGCGCCGAGCAGGCCGCCGACGATGAGGATCGCCGTGCCGTTGATCAGGCACTTCGTGGCACACCACAGCATCTCGCCGGCGAGGATGTCCTGCACTTCGACCGGCGTAGCGAGAATCGCTTCGTAGGTGCGTTGCGGCACCATGCGGGTGTAGACCGAAAACATGGCCTCGAAGCTCGCGGTGTTCATCGCCGAGGACGCGAGCACGCCGGAGGCGAGAAAGGTGAGATAAGGCATGTGCATCATCTCGCCGATGAAAAGCCCGAGGCCGTAGCCGAGGCCGAGCAGGTACAGAAACGGTTCGCCGAAATTGATCACCAGTGACGGGCCGATCAGGCGGCGCCACACCAGGCTGTTGCGCCGCCATATCTGCAGCGCCGAGCGAAGTCGCGGAACGTAGATGGAGTCCATGTCGGCGTGTTTAATCTCGCACCTAATCTCTTAAGTCGCGTCCGGTGAGCTTGAGAAACACGTCCTCAAGATTCGCCGGTCGATGCATGAAGGAAATCGCCGTCTGGCCCTCGAGTCGCGCCATGGCCGAGCGCGCGTCGCGCGCGTAGTAATAGAAAAAGTCGCCGACGCTCTCGAGACGGCCGTCGAGACCAGAGACGGTAGTGCGAATACTTGCCGCGTCGCCATGCAATTCCAGTACCTCGGATTCAATATGACGGCGAACCAGCGCGGCCGGCGCGTCGCGTTCGAGCAGTTTGCCTTTGTCGAGAATGACGAGCTCATCGCACAGCCGCTCGGCTTCCTCCATGTAGTGCGTGGTCAAGAGCAGTGTCTTGCCGGCGGTGCGCAGTTCGCGCAGCCGCGCCCAGATCATGTGGCGCGCTTGCGGGTCGAGGCCGGTGGTCGGTTCGTCGAGCACGATGAGATCGGGATCGTTGATGAGGGCGCGCGCGATGGTCAGGCGCCGCTTCATGCCGCCCGAGAGCGCGCCGATGCGCGCATCGGCGCGATCGGCCAGCTCGACGAACGCGAGCAGTTCGCGCAGCCGCGTTTCAATGACGTTCGCCGGCAGCCCGAAGTAGCGGCCGTAGACGCGCAGGTTTTCGGCCACAGTGAAATCCGGATCGAGGTTGTCGGTCTGTGGAACGACGCCGGTACGCGCACGCACCGTGCGCGCGTTTTGTGGAATTGGAAGGCCGAAGACGTTCAGTGTGCCGCCATCGAGCGGCGATTGCCCGAGCAGCATGCGCAACGTCGTCGTCTTGCCGGCGCCGTTGGGTCCGAGTAAACCGAAGCAGCGGCCAGCGGGAATGACCAGATCCAACCCATCGACGACGGTCCTGCCGTCGTAACGTTTTACCAGCGCTTTGGCTTCGACTACTGATTGCATGGTTTGAACATTTTAAAAAACTAAAAATTAGTGAGCTGCTGAACGATCGTTCCCCTTCTCCGTCCGGGAGAAGGTTGGGATGAGGGGATATTACAGATTCAAATGCTTACCTGCATATTGTCTCCTCACCCTGGCCCTCTCCCCGGTGGGAGAGGGGATTTCGTGCTTAGAGGTTCCTTTAATTCTCACTGCAGACGCGAAGAGTGCAAAGGGGTTTGCAATGCCGCTTCGGTGTTACAAACCGGGGCGACCCGCAGTGAGCGTTACTGACGTTTGCTTTTGCGTGCCGATCGCGCACGTGCGAGGGGCTTGGTCGCGGTGAGGCGCATGACCCTATCGAGCGTGAGGCGAATGCCCAATACGATTGCGAGCGCCAGCAATGCGCCGGCGACGACGTCAGCCGGAAAATGCACGCCAAGATTGACGCGCGAGAGCGCCACCCAAAATACGAACAGCACCGCCGCGATGTGCCCGGCGCGGGGCAATAGCGGCCACAGGCTTGCGACACAGGTCATGGCGAACACGGCATGACCGCTGGGGAAACTGTGCCGATATTCCGGGGGAGTGCCGAGATGGATGGATTCGAGCGGCAGCGCCGCCGGCGGTCGCGGAAAATCGAGCGCGTGCTTGAGCCAGCCGACGATGATGCCATCCAGCACATAGGCGGCGCTGAATACCACGACGACGTTGAACCAGCGTTGCGCGTTGTCGCCGCGCCCGACGCGCCACCACGCGACCAGCACGAGCGCCAGCAAGTAAACCGCGAAGCGCTCGTGATCGCCGAGCAGCGAACCGAGTTGCATCACGGCATCGGAGACGTCGTTGTGCCAGCCGTTAAGGGTGTAGAACAGCCAGGTGTTGGCACCGCCCCAGTCGTAGAATAAGGTTTTCACCGATCAGGTCAGCCAGGCCATCGTGGCCATCACCACGCCGCCGGTGGCGGCAACACCCGCGACCGCGAACAGCCACTTCTTCTTCGTCAATGCGGTGACGGACGCGAGCGCGATCGCGATCTGCAGCAGCGCCATGGAAAGCTCGGCGAAGTGCAGTGGGTGTTGCAGGTGCGCGCTTTGCTCGTTCGCCTGCTCGGACAATTTTTCCAGCCCCTCGGCCTTGGTTTTGATGTCGGCCTTCTCGGTGTTGTAGCGTTCGACTTCCTTGTGGTAGCGCGCGGCTTTGTCGCCGGTGGTGAGATCGCCCGCGAGCTGCGCCAGGTTCCCCTTCTGGCCCTTGGCCTGGTAGTAGTTCCACTGATCGGAGGCTTCCGCTTTTTTCAGCACCGCCTCGTTCTTGAGGCGCATCGATTCGTTCAGCGTGTTGGCGACGTAGAAACCGACAATGGCGCCGAAGGTGGCGAGCAGCGCGGTAAAGATGGAGATGAATTGCGCCAGCCCCGGACCGTGTTGGGCCTGGTGTTCGAGTTCATGCTCGTGCGCTGCGTGGATGTGTACGCCGTGACCGGACATTGCTGCTCCTCGTTGTAGTTTGAATGGGGTTGTAGTTTGAATGGGCGTGAACCGGGGACGCATTATACTGACGGATCGGCTTTCGACAGTGACCTTCCTAACGGGCTGCAAAACAAGACAGGATTCCATGGTGCGCGCGTCCCCGCGGCATTTTTATAGTACCCGGTTCATCGTCTACGGCGTGCTGGCCGACACCTTGGGTGTGCGTCGCTACAGCGCCACCGACTACCCGAGCGGCTTGTGGCGGTGCGTCGGGGTCACGCTGTCGGCGCTGGCCAGCCTGCGCTTGCGGGAGACGTAATTGCCGCAATCAGATCACCGGGTAAATTTCCTTTATTCGGCGGGCAATTACGCATAGACGGTGCCGCGCCCGCCGGAGTGCATATTGCCGTGTCGATTTTTATGACTATGCTTTTGTATATTGAGTAACCGCTCAGACAAGGATTGTCGGGGGTCGCATGAACCGTTGTGCCCATCGTTCCGGCGCAGTTGAGGCTGGTGTGCGGTCCGCGTACCGCACCGGCGCGACCGCTGTAATAAAGCGCCCCCGCTTTTCGAATCCGCCTTCCCGTTTACCGCTCACGACACCTGCTGTGATGCCGACGACCTTTGTGGCCGGGCGCCGCTGTTGCGTCATTTATCACTTTCGCGGGGCGGCGCTGGCTGAATTAGCTATTTAGCGCAGTCGGCTGCCTTCACGGATTGGGGGCAGCAAAAAATATCAAGGGACAGATGCCATGAAAGACGAGGGAGAGGTTGCGCCAGGCGAGCAGGCGGTATTGTTGCCGGCTCATTCCAGTTCCAGCTTGTTTTGCGGCGAGCGCGGCGATGGGATTCGCGTGCTGCTGGTCGACGACGAGCAGCACGAGGTGCGACTTGTGCACGAGCTGTTGCGCGACGTCGGTGCCGGCACATTCGTCCTCACCTCCGTCGGCACGTTGCGCGAGGCGGTCGAACAACTGACGCAGAATCGCTTCGATGTGGCGCTGGTAAATCCGGCACTACCCGATTCCACCGGCACGAACACCATCAATCGCGTGCTGGAAACGGATTCCAGTTTGCCGGTCATCGTACTAAGAAGTGCGGACAGCGAAGACATTGCAATCAGTATCGTACGTCACGGCGCGCAGGATTTTCTAAAGGGTCAGGACAGTGGCGCTACCCTCGGACGTGCCCTGCGTTATGCCATCGAGCACAAGCGTACGCAGCAGCAACTCGTTTTTCTCTCGCAATACGATCACCTTACCGGACTTCCCAATCGCGGCTTGTCGCATGACCGGCTGACGCGCGCGCTGGAGCGGGCGCGCCGCACGGGCAAGCTGCTGGCGGTGCTGTCCATCGATCTCGATCGTTTCCGGCCGATCAACGACAGCCTTGGGCATGAATCGGGCGATCGGCTGCTGCAGAATATTGTCGAGCGCCTGACGGCGTGCGTGCACAGTACCGATACGGTGGGGCGCATCGGCGGAGACCGGTTCGTGGTGCTGTTGGAGCAGGTCACAGCCGGTGAACAGGCCGCCCGCGTCGCGGAACGAATGCTGCGCGCGCTGACAGCACCGATTCCCAGCGGCGGTATTGAGGTCGTGGTCTCGGCCAGCATCGGTATCGCTACGTTTCCGCGCGATGGCGACGAAGTAGATGCCTTGCTCACGAACGCCGATGCGGCGTTGAGCCGTGCCAAGGACAAAGGTCGCAACAACTACCAGTTCTACGCCCCGGAAATGAACGCGTGTGCCTACGAGCGCCTGGCACTGGAAACGGCGCTGCGCGGCGCGGTGGCGCGCCATGAATTTCGACTCATGTACCAGCCGATTCGCAGTCTGCACCACGGTCGCGTGACTGCGATCGAGGCGCTGTTGCGCTGGGATCATCCCGAGCGCGGCGCGGTATCGCCGGCAGACATCATTCCGGTGATGGAGGAGTCGGGCCTGATCGTACCCGTTGGCGAGTGGGTGCTGCGTACCGCGTGCCGTCAGTACCGTACGTGGCGCGCGCGCGGGTTGCCGCCGTTGCGCCTGAAGCTGAATTTCTCCGCGCGCCAGTTGTGGCAGCCGGACCTGGTGTCCAAGATCGGCCGGGTGCTGGAAGAGGAACGGGTACATGCTTCTTCGCTGGTGCTAGAGATCACCGAGGGCACGTTGATGGAGAACACGGAGTCATCGCGCCAGCTGCTGAGCGCGCTGCGCGAGATGCGGATTCAGCTCTCGGTGGACGATTTCGGAACCGGTTATTCCTCGCTCGGCTATCTCAAGCGTTTCCCGATCAACAGCCTCAAGATCGACCGGTCGTTCGTGCACGATCTGCCGCAGGATGCCGACAGCGCCGCGATCGTGCGCGCGATTATCGATATGGCGCATCATTTGCGATTGCGCGTCATCGCCGAGGGCGTGGAGACACCGGCGCAGCTCGAATTTCTGAAACGATTTGGCTGCGACGAGGCGCAGGGTTTTTTCTTCAGCCGGCCACTGGCGGCCGAGCAGGTATTGGAACATTGCCTGGGTGACGCGTCGCCATTGCCGGGTCAATAAGAGGCGCCACAAAAATAAAACCATGTCGAATAGTTTCCGCTCTCCCTACGGGAGAGGGCTAGGGTGAGGGAATAGTTTCGTTGCCTCGCAACAACCCCAACCCAACCCAACCCTCTCCCGGAGGGGGAGGGAGTTAACGCGTCGAGTTCGCTTTTGTCACCGTCTGTAAGCGTTGCCCGACAGACCGTGCCACCCGTCAACTGGTATCGGTTAGTGCGGTTGACAGGGGTCGGTCGATCCCCTAGTGTCCCCGGCTGAATTCACCGCTGCCGAGACACCTGACGATGACTCCCGCCTACGTCGAATCGCTGTTCGCCTTGCCGTTTGCCGATCTGATGTTTCAGGCCCAGACGGTGCATCGGCGCCATTTCGATCCCAACACCGTGCAGCTGTCCACGTTGCTGTCGATCAAGACCGGCGGTTGCTCCGAGGACTGCAGCTACTGCTCGCAGTCGGCGCGCTATCAGACCGACGTCGACGGCGGCGCGTTGATGAGCGTCGAAGACGTGGTCACCGCAGCCAAGGCCGCGCGCGCCAAAGGTGCCTCGCGTTTCTGCATGGGCGCCGCCTGGCGCGGGCCGAAAGAGCGCGATCTCGCCGCCGTGACCGACATGGTTCGCGCGGTGAAGGCCTTGGGTCTGGAGACTTGTGCCACGCTCGGTCAGTTACGGGAAGGCCAGGCCGAGCAGTTGGCCGCGGCCGGTCTCGATTACTACAACCACAATCTCGATACGTCGTCGGATCACTACGACAAGATCGTCACCACGCATACCTACGACGACCGCCTCGCCACGTTAAACAAGGCGCGCGGCGCCGGCATGAAGCTTTGCTGCGGTGGCATCATGGGCATGGGCGAGACGCGCACGCAGCGCGCGCGCTTCATCGCCGAACTGGCGACGCTCGACCCAAAGCCCGAGAGCGTGCCGATCAATCTGCTGGTGCGCGTGCCCGGTACGCCGCAGGCGCAACAGGATGCGCTCGAGCCGATCGAATTTGTGCGCACCATTGCAGCCGCGCGCATCTGTTTGCCGACCTCGTACGTGCGCCTGTCTGCGGGCCGCACGCAGATGTCGGATCACTTGCAGGCGCTGTGCTTTCTTGCCGGCGCCAATTCGATTTTCTACGGTGAGAAACTGCTGACGACGCCCAATCCGGCCGCCGATGGCGACCGCAAACTTTTCGACAAGCTCGGTTTACGCCCGCTTGCGCTCGATGAGCTCAACCACGACAAACGCCGCTCGATGGCCTGAGCGGCGTTGGTGTTGCAGCAGCGGGGAAGGAAAAGTGTAGATAACGTAGGGTGCGTTCCACGCACCGACCATTTGAAAAACCGGCAGGTCGTTTCGGTGCGCATGGCGCACCCTACATTTTTTAGAAGTTCGGTTTGTCCGGCGCCGACTTATAGCGCGCGATACCGTCGGTGACTTCCTTCTTGGCATCGTCCGGTCCGCCCCAGCCCTGCACCTTGACCCATTTGCCCTTCTCGAGATCCTTGTAGTGCTCGAAGAAGTGCTGGATCTGCATCAGCCGCTCAGGCTGCATGTCTTCGGGTTTCTTCCAGTGCTTGTAGATCGGCAGCACCTTGTCGATCGGCACGGCGATCAGCTTGGCGTCGCCGCCAGCCTCATCTTCCATCTTCAGGACACCGATCGGGCGGCAACGGATTACGGCGCCGACGGTCACCGGAAACGGCGTGATCACGAGCACGTCGACCGGGTCGCCGTCGTCGCACAGCGTGTGCGGGATGTAGCCGTAGTTACAGGGGTAGTGCATCGCCGTCATCATGAAGCGATCCACAAACAGCGCCCCGGTCGCCTTGTCGACCTCGTACTTGATGGGGTCGGCGTTCATCGGGATTTCGATAATGACGTTGAACTCGTCCGGGATGCGCTCGCCGGAACTGACTCGATCTAGATTCATTTGTTATCTCTTGTTAAGACGGACTGCACGGCCAAAAAATGAAGGCCGGCATTATACCGGCCCGCGGGATATTTGCATGTCCGCTGCGGGACCGCGTCGCCCTAGTGGTCGGACTCCAGTTTCTGGCGGGCATACTCGTAAATGACCTTGATCGCCTCGAGCGGCGGTCGGGTGAACCGTATCCGGATGAGGTGCGATTCGCCGCGCCGCTGGGATTCGCGAACCGTGCCGTCCAGCTTCAATACCGCTGTTTTGGGGCTGGTGCGCAGGTAAAACTTGATGCGCACCGGGGTGCCGATGGCCAGCGGCGCGGAATAAAATAGCGAGGCGCCGTAGGCCGAGACATCCATCAGCTGCACCAGCGATGACGGGCCGGCGGCCACGCGGATGCGCGCGGGCCGGTTGACCGGCGGCCGCGGGTGACGGCGTCGGTCGGACTTTTCGGTCGTCACTTGAGTGGCAGCGCGCATGACGATAGAAATCATGCAGGCAACGTGCCAATGGAAAAACGGGAAAAAAAGCGCGTAGGCACGACGCCTTGGCCGGGGATGTCCGTTCGTCGCAGACCAATTACGTCAATTAAGGTGCCGCCGATTCGCGAATGGCAGACCTGTAACCGATGAATTCGACAATGGTTTCGAGCGCCTCCAGCGATGGCGCGATGAACAAGATGCGCACCACATGCGACGCGCCGCGGCCGTAACAACGATCGACCTTGGCCCGAAGTTTCAGCCACACGGTTCGTGGTTCGATGTTGAGGTGAAATCTGACTTCGACCTCGGTGCCGGGATCGAGCGCAGTGGTGCAATAAAGCGCCGCGCCGCGTTGCGAGAGATTCACCAGCTGGGTGTAAGACTCATTGCCCCCGCCAATGCGGATACGCCCGGGGCGGTTGACGCGCGTGCGCGCATTTCGACGCCGCTCGTTCTTAATCGGTTTTGGTTCCATCGGTCCCCCACGGTCAAATGGAATGGTGAAACTGGTCTGGTACTGATTAAACGAGCATCGCCGGCAAAAAGAAAGGGCCGGCAGTGCCGGCCCCCGGTACAGAATGATTCCAATTGCTGTTTACAGCAACGGAACAATCAGTAACGCAACGATATTAATAATCTTGATCAACGGATTGATGGCCGGTCCCGCGGTGTCTTTGTACGGATCGCCGACGGTATCACCGGTCACGGCCGCCTTATGCGCCTCCGAGCCCTTGCCGCCGTGGTGACCTTCCTCGATATATTTCTTGGCGTTGTCCCACGCGCCGCCGCCGGTCGTCATCGAGATGGCAACGAAGATGCCGGTGACGATGGAGCCGACCAACACGCCGCCGAGTGCCTTGGTGCCGGCGCCCGGACCCATGGCCCAGTTCATGACGACCACCACGACCACCGGTACCAGTACCGGCAGCAGCGAAGGAATAATCATTTCCTTGATCGCGGCCTTCGTGAGCATGTCCACCGCGCGCGAATAATCCGGCTTGGCGGTGCCCTTCATGATGCCCTTGATGGTCTTGAACTGACGACGCACCTCGACCACCACCGCGCCGGCGGCACGACCGACCGCCTCCATGGCAAAGGCAGCGAACAGGAACGGCACCAGACCGCCGATGAAGAGGCCGATGATGACGGCCGGATCGGACAGCGAGAACTCGACCAGCTTGCCGAAGTGCTTGAGCTCGTGCGTGTAGTCGGCAAACAGCACCAGCGCCGCGAGCCCGGCCGAACCGATGGCATAGCCCTTGGTCACGGCCTTGGTGGTGTTACCGACCGCGTCCAGCGGATCGGTCACATCACGCACCTTCTGCGGCAGCTTCGACATCTCGGCAATGCCACCGGCGTTGTCGGTGATCGGACCATACGCATCGAGCGCGACGATGATTCCGGTCATCGACAACATGGCGGTTGCCGCAATGGCGATGCCATAGATGCCGGCGAGCGAATGCGCGCCCCAGATGCTGGCGCACACGGCCAACACCGGAAGTGCCGTCGACTTCATCGACACACCTAGGCCGGCGATGATGTTGGTGCCGTGGCCCGTGGTTGACGCTTGTGCGATGTGCCGCACGGGCGCGTACTCGGTCGCGGTGTAGTACTCGGTGATGATCACCATGGCGGCAGTCAGTGCCAAGCCGATCAACGACGCGTAATACAGCTGCATCGTCGACATGCTCTTGTCTTCCAGCGTTACCGTATCACCAAGCATCATCGTGGTGACAAAGTAGAACGCAATCGCCGCCAGCACGCCCGAGACCACGAGCGCGCGGTAGAGCGCCGTCATGATGCGCCGCTTGCCGGAGGTCCAGACGAAGAACGAGCCGATCACGGAGGCGATGATGGACACGCCACCGAGCACGAGCGGATACATGACCGCATTTGCACCCGCGCCGGTTATGACCAATCCACCCAACAGCATGGTGGCGATGATCGTCACGGCGTAGGTTTCGAACAAGTCGGCCGCCATGCCGGCGCAGTCGCCGACGTTGTCACCGACGTTGTCGGCGATCACGGCCGGATTGCGTGGGTCATCTTCAGGGATGCCGGCCTCGACTTTGCCGACCAGGTCGGCGCCGACGTCGGCACCCTTAGTAAAGATGCCGCCGCCCAGACGGGCGAAGATCGAGATCAGCGAACCGCCGAAGCCGAGCCCCACGAGCGGTGACAACGGCACGTCCTGACCCGCCGGTGTTAATGTTGACAGCACCGCGTAGTACCCGGCCACGCCGAGCAGACCCAGGCCGACCACCAGCAGGCCGGTAATGGCGCCGCCGCGAAAGGCGAGTTTGAGCGCCGCGTTAAGTCCCTGCTTGGCGGCTTCCGCGGTACGCACGTTGGCGCGCACCGAGATGAACATGCCGATGTAGCCCGCCGCCGAGGAGCAGATTGCGCCGATGGCGAATCCGATTGCGGTGAGCTTGCCGAGGAAGACCCAGATCAACGCGAGCAGGATGACGCCGACGATGGCGATCGTGCTGTACTGACGGTTGAGATACGCCTGTGCGCCTTCTTGAATGGCGGCGGCGATCTCTTGCATGCGCGGAGAGCCCGCGGGTTTTTTAAGAATCCAAACGATCGATGCCCAACCGTAGAGCAATGCCACTACGGCACACACTAACGCGAATATCAGACTATCTGCCATATATATCCTCCAAAGTCTTCAGGCGTCCGTTGGGGTGGCGACCCCGGCGGGCGCGGTTGTTACAACCACTTACCGGCCTGATTTCTCCCTGCCTCCCTGCGCTGCGTCGGGCCGCGCCGGAGATGCCCAGAAAATTCTGGAGATCACCGGTTCGATCGTCGGCAGTTATGACTACGGCTTTATAGCTTGAATTCGGTCTTGAGCTTCTTCGGCACCGCCACGTTCTTCAGCAGCGTGTAGGCCGGCAGCCCATTTTTATACGGTGGGTAGTCTTCCCCCTGGATCAACGGTTCGAGATAGGCGCGGCACTTGGCGGTAATGCCGAAGCCGTCTTCCGTAATGAAATCGCGCGGCATTTTCTTTTCGACATTGGCGATCTTGTCGAGCGGCGCCACGCCGACTTTCCATTTATAAGGTTTGGCGGAGGTGCGCACGATGGTGGGCATCACCGAGTGACGTCCCTTCACTGCCAACTCCACGGCGGCCTTGCCCATGGCGTAGGACTGTAGCACGTCGGTCCTGGATGCGATGTGGCGTGCCGCGCGCTGCAGATAGTCGGCGACGGCCCAGTGAAACTTGTACGTAAGGTGTTCTTTCACCAGGTTCGCAATCACCGGCGCGACGCCGCCGAGCTGGGCATGGCCGAAGGCATCGCGCAGGCCGCGGTCGGAGAGAAATTTCCCGTCCGGTCCCTTCACGCCTTCCGACACCACGATCGAGCAGTAGCCGAACTTCTTTACCAGCTCGTCCACGCGCGCCAGGAACCGCGCCTGATCGAAGGTGACTTCCGGAAATAGAATAACGATCGGCAGCTCGAGTTCTTTGGTGGAGGCGAGGCCGCCAGCCGCGGCGATCCAGCCGCCGTGCCGGCCCATGACCTCGAGCACGAATATTTTGGTGGAGGTCTTCGACATCGATCCCACGTCGAGCGAGGCCTCGCGCGTGGAGACGGCGATGTACTTGGCGGCGCTGCCAAAGCCGGGGCAGACGTCGGTAATCGGCAAGTCGTTGTCCACGGTCTTCGGCACGTGGATCGCCTGCAGCGGGTAGCCGAGCTTCTCCGCCAGCTGCGAGACCTTAAGACAGGTGTCGGCCGAGTCGCCGCCACCGTTATAAAAGAAGTAACCGATGTGGTGTGCCTTGAAGACCTCGATCAGGCGCTCATACTGGGCGCGATTCTCTTCCAGGCCTTTGAGCTTGTAGCGGCAGGAACCGAAGGCGCCGCCCGGCGTGTGCCGCAGCGCCTTGATGTGGGCGAGCGGCTCCTTGCTGGTATCGATGAGGTCTTCGGTGAGCGCGCCGATGATGCCGTTGCGACCGGCGTATACCTTGCCGATCTTCTTCTTGTACTTGCGCGCGGTCTCGATAACGCCGCAGGCCGATGCGTTGATGACCGCAGTCACACCACCCGACTGGGCATAGAACGCATTCTTCGGTTTGTTGGATTTCGCCATCGCCATCTAGCCCAGATTTTTATTTATGTCTTCCCACTTGCACCCGTCGCGCCGTGGTCGGGCGCGTCGGGGCTGCATAGATTACCCGATTTTGCCGTTCGCGCTAACGAAATCGCGCTGACCTGTTTTGAATTGTTGGGCGTCCATCCGAACGGATGTTGGCAGATTGCCGATGTGCCCATCGGGCGTACAACGGGGCTGAGGCGAACGCGCGCGAAGGGTCGAGTGCCGGGCGGGGTTGGTCGGCCCCGGCGCACGGGACTGCGGCATCGGCGTTTGCGGATGTCTCAGAAAACCGGGCGTTTTACGGCCCGACCGACTAAGACAAGTATCGTGCGCAGCCATTGACGGGGTCAGGGGGGATTGTTAGTTTAGCGCGCCGTCGGACCCGGCCTTGTGCCGGGACGCGGATAAACCCGGCCAGACTTTAAGAACTCGAACAGCGAGAAAAAAATGCGGATCGTGCTACTCGGCGCACCCGGTTCCGGTAAAGGAACCCAAGCGAAGCTGTTGGTGGACAAGTACAAGATACCCCACATCTCCACGGGCGATATTCTCCGCGCGGCGGTGACCTCCGGTACCGATCTCGGCAAGAAGGCCAAGGCGGTCATGGACGCCGGCCAGCTGGTCTCCGATGACATCGTGCTCGGTTTGATTCAGGAGCGCCTGTCGCGCCCGGACGCGAAAAACGGATTCATCCTCGACGGTTTCCCGCGCAACATCCCGCAGGCGCAAGCGCTCGATGCCATGCTGGCGCGTCTCGGCCGGCCGCTGCAGCTCGCCACGCTGGTCGATGTGGACAAAGATGTATTGATGAAGCGCGTTACCGGTCGCCGTACCTGTGCTTCCTGTGGCACGATCTTTAACGTCCATTTTTCGCCCTCCAAGTCGTCGACCAAGTGTGACAAGTGCGGCGGCTCGCTGCAGCACCGCGCGGATGACAACGAAGCGACGGTGCGTAACCGCCTGCAGGTGTACGAACAGCAGACCGCGCCGCTGGTGGCCTACTATCGCGCACAAGGCAAATTGCGCACGGTACGCGGCCTCGGCACCGTGAATGAAATCTTCAAGAATCTTTCCGATATCGTCGAAGCGCAGATTCGCCCGCTCGCTGAAGTGATGAACAAGATCGAGGAAGAAGAAGCCGCCAAGGCCGCCAAGGCGGCCGCGGCGAAAGCGGCCGCCAAGCAAGCCGCCAAGCAGGCGGCCAAGGCCATCGCTCAATCCGCGAAAGAAAAAGCAGCCGCCAAGAAGGCCGCGCTGAAGCCGCCCAAGCCCGATAAAAGCAAGAAGGGTGCGCCGCCCAAGGCAGCCGCGAAACCGGCCGCCAAGAAAGCGGTGAAGAAGCCTGCTCCGAAAAAAGCAGCGCCTAAGAAGACCGGGGCGCCGGCGAAGAAGGTCAATAAGGGGAAGGCCAAGGTCAAGGCAAAAGCCAAAGCAAAGAAAACAAAATAAGCTAAAAAAAGGCAGAACAACAAGGATTGAAGGGCCCGTTTAGCGGGCCCTTTTGTTTTCGGTAAGAGACCATAACAAAATGAGACCAGATCAACATAGCCATCCCTCTCCCGGAGGGGAGGGAGTTTAAGGTTTGCGCTCATTTTGTTACGTCCTCTAAGCTAATATCCGGTTACGACTCTTGGGGTTTCCACGTGGCGGCAAATAACGGCAGGGGCACTTTTCCGCGCACACGCATGCGTCGCATGCGGCATGACGATTTTTCGCGTCGCCTGATGCGCCAGACGCGTTTGTCCGCGGACGACTTGATCCAGCCGGTGTTTGTGGTTGATGGCAAGGACCGCAATGAGCCGATTGCCAGCATGCCGGGCGTTAGCCGCGTGAGTGTCGACTGGTTGCTGAAGCAGGCGGAAAATCTTTTGCGCCTGGGGGTGCCCGCCATCGCACTGTTTCCGGTCGTCGAGCGTACCGACGCCAAGGACAATAGGGCGAAAGAGGCCCACAACGCCAAGGGTCTGGTGCAGTGCACCGTGCGTGAACTCAAAAGAAATTTTCCCGAACTGGGCGTCATCACCGACGTCGCGCTTGACCCCTATACCGTGCACGGCCAGGACGGGCTGATCGATGATAACGGTTATGTGCTGAACGATGCGACCGTGGAAGTGCTGGTGAAGCAGGCGCTCTCGCACGCCGAGGCCGGTGCCGACATCGTCGCACCCTCGGACATGATGGACGGGCGCGTCAAAGCCATCCGCGATGCGTTGGAAGAAGCCGGCCATACCAATACCCGCATCCTTGCCTATGCCGCCAAATATGCGTCCGGTTTTTACGGGCCGTTTCGCGACGCGGTCGGCTCAGCGGAGAATCTCGGTGGTGCCAACAAATACAGTTATCAGATGGACCCGGCCAACTCGGACGAAGCGCTGCGCGAAGTCGCGCTCGACATCGAAGAGGGCGCCGACATTGTGATGGTCAAACCCGGTTTGCCGTATCTCGACATCGTGCGCCGCGTGAAAGATGAGTTCGGCGT
>Ga0209515_10002046_pt1 | contig 31904 bp, 36 predicted proteins | sample Subgroupgradi54m_FD_187454 | JGI IMG/M metagenome (GOLD analysis project Ga0209515, IMG submission 187454) | Subsurface groundwater microbial communities from S. Glens Falls, New York, USA - GMW60B uncontaminated upgradient, 5.4 m (SPAdes)... ... | reverse complement strand
CGTCGGCCGCGCTCATCCAAATGCCGCCAGATATGCGCGAACTTTCGTCTGATGGTCGGGAGCATTTTGATGCTCCCACTGTAGCATGCTCAAGACAAGTTGTAAATGTTAATTATTAACGCGCGCTTACCAAACAGATTCACTGATGATAATCACTAGTTCCGGAACTAGTTCGAGCCTTATGCGAGACACTTCGCCTTGAGCGCTAACGTATGAGTATCTTGGTCTATGTAGCACGGCTACTGATAATCTTGACTCCCGGATTGTAATGGGAAAATCGAGTCTTCGCCATCCTGGGGCAGATATTGGAGCGGCAAACACTGCACTCCCGGTCTAGATATCACCAATATCATCACGGGGAGGGATTCGCCTTAGGACACGCCGAAGCGGCGCAGGGCCGCGGCGTAGGCCGCGTAGCCCGCCGCGGTCGCGGCGCAGGCGGCGCCGAGCGCCGGCCAATAACCCCAGCCGCGCCGGAGAAGCGCGGGCAGAACGAGGAAAAACAATAGAGAGGGGAGAATCGCCCAGAAGATGCCGCCGGTCATGGATGCAACCCGCCCGGTATCCTTGGTCTCGAGATAGAGCCAGGTGACCGCGAGCAGGGACGACAGCGGCAAAGAGATCAGGATGGCGCCCGCGAAAGTCGAGCGCTTGCCGAGTTCAGAGGCGCCGGCGATGATCAAGGCCGACAGGACGAGCTTGAGCGCGAACATCAGGCGGCGCCGTAGCCGTCGGGGTTGTCCTTCTGCCAGCGCCAGGAATCGGCGCACATTTGATCGAGGTCGCGCGTCGGCGCCCAGCCGAGTTTTTTCTTCGCGAGCGCGGCGTCGGCCCAGATGGTGGGCGCGTCCCCGGCGCGGCGCGGCATGATCTTATGAGGGATGGTTTTTCCGGCGGCCTTCGCGGCGGCGGCGATGACTTCGAGCACGGAGTAGCCGCGGCCGGCACCCAGGTTGACGGCCTGGGCGCCCTTGAAGGCGTCGAGCTTTTCAAGGGCGGCGACATGTCCAAGCGCCAGGTCCACGACATGAATGTAGTCGCGCACGCCGGTGCCGTCGTGGGTCGGGTAGTCGCCGCCCCAGACGTTGACGAATTCGCGGCGGCCGACTGCGGTTTGCATCACATACGGCATCAGGTTATTAGGAAGACCCTTCGGGTCCTCTCCTATTTTGCCGCTTTCGTGGGCGCCGACCGGGTTGAAGTAGCGCAGGAGCGCGATTTTCCAGCGCTTGTCCTCGGCGGCGAGCTCGTAGCACATGTCTTCAATATCGATTTTGGTCTTGCCGTAGGGATTGACCGCTGAACGCCCGTGGCGTTCATCGACGGGGTTTTTCTCGACGGCCCCGTACACGGTGCACGATGATGAGAAAACAAACCGCCGGCAGGAGGTCCGTTCGATCGCGGCGAGCAGGTGGTGGGTGCCGAGCACATTGTTGTCGTGATAGAGCTGCGGCTTTTCCACGGATTCGCCGACGGCCTTTAGACCGGCGAAGTGCATCACGGCGTCGAAACCCTCACCGATAAGCGTGTCGAGCGCGTCGGGGTCGCGCAGGTCGATTTTTTCCAGGCGCATCGGCTTGCCCGCGAGCGCTTTGACCCGCTCGATGGATAGAGAAGAAGAATTTGAAAAATTGTCGAAGCCGACGACTTCGTGGCCGGCATTCAGCAGCTCCAGGCAGGTGTGGCTGCCGATGTAGCCGGAGGCGCCGGTTACGAGAACTTTCATTAAAAGGGCGTCATCGCGCTTTGCAGGTGATAATAAGGAGGCCGCGCGCGGTAGCGCGAGATGCACTCTTTCATGATCTCCTCGATGAAGTCGGCGTAATTGAAGCCGATCACCTCGGCGCAGGCGGGCACGCAGTCGCCGTTGCTGATGGAGGGGTTGGGGTTGATTTCGAGAATGTAGGGGTTGCCCGAGCGGTCTATGCGCACCTCGATGCGCGCGTAGTCGTGGCAGTCGAAGATGCGGTACGCGTCGAGGCAGATTTCCGAAATCAAAGCGGACAGCTTTAGGCTGTATTTGGCCGGGCGCTCGACGCGGATCTTCGAGTACACGGAGTTTTCCTCCCATTTCGCCTGGAAGGGGTAGATGCCCCAGGTGCCCTTGGGCAATTCGTCGAAGATCGACCGCGACAGCGGCAGGATCTTCACGCGTTCCTCGTTGCCCATGATCGAGACATCCACCTCGTCGCCCTCGATGAATTCTTCAATAAGCACCGGCCGGTTGTATTTTTCGAGGAGCATCGCGACCTGGTCTTTCAGCGCCTTTAAGCTTGTCACCACGGACTGGTTGCTGATGCCGATCGAGTTGTCCATGTTGGCGAGCTTGACCATCAACGGATAACGAAGGTCTTCGCGGATCGGCTCATTTTTTTCAAAGACATAATCGAACTTCGGCGTCGGCAGCCCATGCTGTTCCAATATTTTTTTAACTTTAATCTTGTCGATGCACAGCGCCAAGGTCAACGGATTGGAGCCCGTGTAGGGAATTCCCAGGCAGTCAAGAATGGCGGCGGCGTGGGGCTCAAGTAAAGACGAATTGTTGATGCGCTCGCAGACATTAAAGATCATGTCGACGTTCGCGTTGGCGATCTTTTCGAACGGAAGGGGCGTCTCGTTCATGTCGAAGAACGTGACCTTGTGTCCCTTCGATTCGACCGCTTTCTGGATGTTGCGTCCGACCGAGGTCAGGTCGGAATGCACCGCCCCTTCTTCTCCGCCTTCGGCGTCGAAGATGTTGCACAGGATGCCGACGTGCAGCGATTTCTTGTCGAAGCCGGTGCCGCGGACCTTTTCGATGCGCGCCGATTGAAGGATGCGGCGGCGGGAGACCGAGGCTGCGCCGAAACGGTTCTTGCGGCGCGTTTTGCCCAGAGATGAAGTGGAATCGAAACGCGCGATGTTGACGGAAACTTGATGAAGCGCCTCGTCGAGGTTTTCCTCGGCCTCGGCGTAGGTGTCGCCGCGGCCGACGATCCAGCCGATCGTCTCGAAGCCTTCCGGAGGAACAAGGACCGCGTCGCCGGGTTCTTTCTGCACGGCGATCTCGTGGATCAGGAGCGGATCGGGCTTTTCCAGAGGGAACTTGACGCCGGTGACGACGCCGGAATATTCCGGGATCAGGTACTTGCCGACCAGGTGGCAGCGGGGCTCCTTGAGGCGCTTGGGGTGGCAGGGCTGGCCGACCGCGATGCGCGAGGCCTCCTCGATGACATCCACTTCCCAGATGGTCTTGATCCAATCGTAGAGGTAGTCGCCGCCCATGCGCGCGTTGATTTCGACGAGCTTGGGGCCGCCGGGCGTGATCTTCGCCTCCAGGTGCAAAGCGCCGTTGGTGAGGCCCAAGGTCTTCACGACCTCTTTGGCCATCTTGAGGGTGTCCGAGAGGTCATTGTCCTCGTGGCGCGACGGCATCGCGTCGCCGGTCTCGATGAAGAAGGGCTCCTTGGTGGGGAAGTTGTCGTTGAAGGCATGGAATTTTATTTCGCCGTTCTGCACCAGCAGATCGACGTCGATCTCGGCGCCGTCCATGAATTCTTCGGCCAATATGTCCGTACCGTACTTGTAAATGGGATCGAAGGCTGGGTTCATGTTCGTCTTGATGTAGTCGAGGGCTTTTTTCGCCTCGTCGAGGTTGTCGAGCTTGACGACGAACTGGCTCTTCACGCCCCAGGCCGGTTTGAGCACCAGGGGGAAGCCTATGCGTGCCGCGGCCTTCTCGAGGTCGGTATGGCTTTGAATGAGCGCCCAGGCGGGCTGATACTTGGTGAGCTTCGCGTTTTCCAGCGTCTGGCGCGTCAGGTACTTGTTGCGCGCGTTGAGCGCGGCCTGCGGGGTGTGGCCGATCCAGCCGAAGCGCTGGGCGAGCGTCGCGCACAGCGGCACCGCGTTCTCCCAGAAGGTGATGACGCCGTCGATCTTCTGCGTCTTGACGAGCTCTTCGATCTTGGCCACGCAGGCGACCTCATCGAGCGGGTCGCACTCGACGAAGCCGTCGGTGAGCTTGCTGACCCAGTTCGCCTCCGAGGACATCAAGATCATTTTAGAGCCCAGCTCCTTGAGACGCTGGTAGATGAATTTCTTCTTCGGGTTCGGAGAGGAGATGACCAGCAGGGTTTTGTTTTTGAGATCGAGGGAAGGCTCGGCGACGGCGGGTTCGGCGTGGTTCATGAAGATAGTGTAAAGCATTCCCCATCGTGAATCAAACGAAGAACGGATGGTCCCGGTCCTCTAGGACCTTGGACCCTGTTAACCGGAGGCGTTTTCGGGCATTCTAAAGGTAATGGATGCGACCCGTTCGGCTCGAGCGTGGACCTTGATCGCAACCGCCTTATTGGCTCTGACGGTCGGCGCCATGGTGAAGAAGTCCGTTAAAGCGCCCGCTCCGGCCTTCGAGGAGATGCGCGACGCCGTCGCGGCACCCGTCACCCCGGCTTTGCTCGGCGCGCGCGTCGTTGAGACGAACGCGGGCTATTTCGCGAGCCCTGCTGGACGCCGCGCCGAAGCCGAGCGCGCATTGCTGTCCTCGCGCCGGGCGCGCGCCCGTTCCGTCTCCGCTCAGTAGACCGGCTTGATGCGGGCGAGACCGGCTTCCAGCCTTTCCTGAAACTTCTTGTCCAGCACGTCCGCGCACACCGCGTAACGGATGAGAGGTTCCGGCTTTCCCAGCTCGTTTATCGCGGAAAAGTGGACGCCCACGATCCCGGTTTCGGCGATCACGGCCCGGTTGAAGGCCTCGTGCCGGCCCTCGAGCGCAAGCGCTTGACCGAAAGCGGATTCGGGCACATGCCAAAGCGTGAAGAAGCCGGCCTCGGTCGCGCAGGCGGGCTTTAGCCCGGCGGCCTTGAGCTTCGGGATGAGATAGGCGAGGCGCTTTTCATACAGGCCGCGGATTTCGTCGAGGGCTTGGCGCGCCGCGACGGGGGCGTTTAGAAATTCACCATACGCGGCCATGACGCTCGGAACCGGGCCCGAGTCGGTGTTGCCCTTGACCAAGGTGAAGTCTTCCACGAAATCTTTCGAGCCCACGAGCGCACCCAGCCGCGCGCCGGGGTCGTTGTAGGATTTGCTCACCGAGTACAACTCGAGCCATTCGAGATCGTGGTAATCCTTCGCGACCGACGCCAAACTGGCGTGCGCGCCGGCCGCGGCCAGCCCCGAATAGGCGCCGTCGTTGACGAGGCGCATGCGCTTCTCGATGCAGAAGCGGATCAGTTCCTTCCAGTCGTCCTGGGACGCGCCGACCGCGGCGGGATTTCCGGGCCGGATGACGAAGACGAGGTCGGCGCGGTCCGCGCCGTCTTTCTTAAGCGCCGCTTTTAAGCGGGTGACGCTGAGGCGCATGTTGTCCGAGCTTGCCAGCGGCCATACCGTGCGCGCGGCTGCGAGATAGGAGTCGCCCCAGGTTCCAATTACGTCGTAGGCGGGGAGATTTGAGGCGATACGAAACGAGGCGCGGCGCGCCTTGTCCGGCAGGTGCAGGGCGCAGGCGAGCGGAATCAAAGCGCTCGCGGTCTTGATTCCCGCGATGGGCAGGGCGCGCAGGCCCGGGTACTTGTCGACGTCGATGCCGCCGTGAAGCGAGACCATGCCTTCGGCGAAACGGTTGAGGTTTTTGTCCTCGGCGTAAGTGTGGAAGTCGTAGCCGGGATCCTGCGCGTACTTCGCTTTGAGCGCGCGGATCGCGGCGGGGGGCACGCCGTCGGGGTTGCCGAGGGACAGATTCAAGGGCTCGAGGCCGGTCCGCTTCTTGTAGTCGCGAATCAGAACGTAGATGAGCTGGAAAAGATTGATCCCCGCGGGCGGGATGAGCCGCATGCGGGGATCATAGCGGATTCAATACGCGTCGTAGAAGCTGTACTCTTTGGCTTTGTCGCCATCGTACCGGTCATCGTCGCCGGGCTTGTCCTTCCTGTTGTTGCCGCCGCCGTTGTTGCTGTTTCCGCCGTTTGAACCGGGGCCCGTGTTGGCCGCGGCGCCGCCGGAGTAGCCGACGCCGGAAGTGCCGGGATTGGGCGGAGGCGGGGTGTCCTTCGGCCCCTGCTGGACGCTGGGCGCGCGGCCCACATCCACCGCCTTGCGCTTGTTCATCACGATCTCGCCGGCGTCCACCGTGTGCGTGCGGGTCTCCGCTTTTTCGTAGACGGGCTGCTGGCCCGTCGTGCGGATCAAGGCGCCGGGCTTGCTGAAGTTGGGAGGAGCCTCCTCGGTGGTCGGGGCGGGCGTTTGCTCGACGGCGCTTCTCCCGCCGCTCCAAAATGCCTTACCGCCGCGTCGTGTCGCGCGGCCCGTCGAGCTGCGTGAAACGGCCTGGCGTCCGCCGCCCATGAAGGACCGGCCGCCGCCGGCCTGAGCCCCGTTGATCATCGCGTTGCTCACCGCCGGCGCCTGGCCGGCCGTGGGCCCGCCCGCCTCGGCCGGAGAGGCGACCGTGGTTCGGCCGTTAACCGTGTTAAAAGGCTTATTCACCTGCTGCTCCGCCAGGGCCGTTTGCGCGGCAAGGACGGCGATGGCGGCGGAAAAGAGGATAGTCATTTTAACCCTCCAAGCCCTAGGAGTATAAGCGCGTACCGTCGAAATAACATTACAGGATGCTAAAAAGTCGGTAAAGAACCGGACCCTTGTAAAATATGTAGAATGGCGGCAGCGGAAAACCCCTCTTCCGTCGCATAATCGTAATATGAGGGCGTCATACTGTATTGAGTAGGCCGGCTAATATAGGGAAGCGAACGGCTTCCAGGAGACTTGTATGTCGAACCGATTTACGGAACGGGCCCAGCGCGTCATCCTGATCGCCCAAGAAGAGGCCAAGCGCCTCAACCACGATTATGTCGGCACCGAGCACATCCTGCTCGGCCTGATCGCGCTGGGCGAAGGCGTCGCCGCCCAGGTCCTCGCTAATTTGGGCGTCGATCTGCGCCGCGTGCGCTCCGAGATCGAGAAGATCGTCGGCACGGGCGACAACGTCATGCTGCTGGGGGAGATCCCGTTTACCCCGCGCGCCAAGAAGGTTCTCGAATACGCCGTCGAGGAAGCCCAGCACATGGGCCACTCTTATGTCGGCACCGAACATTTGCTCCTTGGCTTAATCCGCGAGGAAGAGGGCGTGGCCGCGCGCGTGCTCGAAAACCTCGGTTTGCGCCTCGATGTGGTCCGCGAGGAAGTGCTCAACCTTCTGGGAGAAGGCCAGTCCCAGCAGGCGGGCGGCGCCGCGGGCGCCCAGCAAGGTTCGGGCTCGCCGACGCGCACAAAATCCAAAACTCCGACATTAGATGAATTTGGCCGCGACCTGACGGCCATGGCCCGCGAGGGTAAGCTGGATCCCGTCATTGGAAGAGACGACGAAATTGAACGGATGATCCAGATTTTGGCACGACGCACGAAGAACAACCCCGTCCTCATCGGCGATCCCGGCGTGGGTAAGACCGCGATCGTGGAAGGCTTGGCGACGAAGATATCGACGGCCGATGTCCCGGAGATTTTGCTGAATAAGCGGCTTCTCACTCTCGATTTGGCCTTGGTCGTCGCGGGAACCAAGTATCGCGGCGAGTTCGAACAAAGATTAAAAAATATTATCGAAGAAATCCGCCGGTCGAAAGGCGCCGTTATTTTGTTCATCGACGAGCTCCACACCGTCATCGGGGCGGGTGCCGCCGAGGGTGCCATCGACGCGTCCAATATGATCAAGCCCGCGCTGTCGCGCGGCGAACTGCAGACGATCGGCGCGACGACGCTTGATGAATATCGCAAGTACATCGAGCGCGACGCCGCCCTCGAGCGCCGTTTCCAGCCCATCATCGTGGACCCGCCCACGGTCGAGGAGACCGTCACGATCCTCCAGGGCCTCAAGGATAAGTACGAGGCGCACCACAAGATCAAGTACGACGACGGCGCGCTGCGCGCCGCCGCCGAGCTCTCCGACCGCTACATCTCCGAGCGCTTCCTGCCCGACAAGGCGATCGACCTCATCGACGAGGCCGGCTCGCGCGCGCGCCTGCAGTCCTCGGCCACGCCCCCCGAGTTCAAGGAAAAGGAAGTCGAGATCGAGAAGGTGGTCAAGGAGAAGTCCGCCTCCATCTCCGGCCAGGAGTACGAAAAGGCCGCCCGTCTGCGCGACAAGGAGAAGGAATTGCGCAAGGCGTTTGAGGACGCCAAGAAGAAATGGCGCGAGAAGCGCGACCAGTCGACCCCGACCATCACGGGCGAGGATATCGCGGCCGTCGTCTCAAAGTGGACCGGGGTGCCTGTTACCGCGCTGACCGAGACCGAGACCGAGAAGCTCGTGCACATGGAGGACAACCTCCACAAGCGCGTCATCGGCCAGGACGAGGCCATCAAGACTTTGTCGCAGGCGATCCGCCGCTCGCGTGCCGGCCTCAAAGACGTCAAAAAGCCGATCGGTTCCTTCATGTTCCTCGGCCCCACCGGTGTGGGCAAGACCGAACTCGCCCGAGCGCTGGCCGAGTTCATGTTCGGCAACGAGGATTCCATGGTCCGCATCGACATGTCGGAGTACATGGAGAAGTTCGCGGTCTCGCGCCTGATCGGAGCGCCCCCCGGCTACGTCGGTTATGAAGAAGGCGGACAGTTGACCGAAGCCGTGCGCCGCAAGCCTTACTCCGTGGTGCTGCTCGATGAGATTGAAAAGGCCCACCCGGACATCTTTAATATTTTGCTCCAAGTGATGGACGACGGCCTGCTCAACGACAACCTCGGCCACAAGGTGTCTTTCAAGAACACGGTGGTCTTGATGACGTCGAACGTGGGCGCGCGACTGATTTCCAAGGGGAAGTCCCTGGGCTTCGCGGCGGCGGACACGCCCGACCAGGACCAGCGCGACTACAAGAAGATGAAGGAGACGGTCATGGACGAGGTCAAGCGTGTCTTCTCGCCCGAGTTCATCAACCGCCTCAACGACATCATCGTCTTCCATCCGCTCAACGAGCAGGAGATGACCCAGATCCTCGTGATGATGCTCGGCAGGGTCCGCACGAAGATCGAGGCCCAGGGCTATAAGATCGAGTTCAGCTCCGAGACCGAGAAGTTTCTCATCAAGGTCGGTTTCGATGTGAACTACGGCGCCCGGCCGCTTGGCCGCACGATACAGCGCTCGGTCGAGGATCCCCTGTCCGAGGACATCCTGCTCAAGAAGTTCGTGCGGGGCGACACGATCTACGTCGAGGTCGATTCGGCCAATGACAAGCTGGCGTTCTCCAAGAACCCGGCCGTCAAGGCTCAGTAAATAAGCGGGCTTCCGGGCGCCTGCGCCCCTGGCGCGGGCGCCCGGCGCCTGTTATCCTGATAGAGCGCTATGAGCCGAATCCTCGTCGACAGACGCCTTCGTTGGGAGACCCTGCGCGCGCAGGGCACCGACCTCCTGCTCGTCGCAGCGCTTGCCGTCATCGGCATGGCGTACGGCCTGGGCTACCAGCTCGACTGGAACGAGGAGGCCGGCCGACCGGAGGAGGATCAGGAGTTGGCCGAGATCGCGGCTCCCGCCGCGTCGCTTCCTCTTCCGCCCGCGCCCGCCGTGCCGGCCGTTATGTCCGCTCCACCGGCGCCGGCGATGGCCCCCGATCCGCGCGACGCTCAGTGGGAGGCCATGACGGGCGAGCTGGATAAGATGGCGGCGAAGTACCCCGGCCGGGCTTCGATTTATTTAAAGGACCTTAAATCCGGCCGGACCTGGATGTACCATCCCGACGACCTGTTTCCTGCGGCAAGCCTGATTAAGGTTCCGGTCATGATCGCGGTGTTCTATAAAATCCGCGACGGGCAGTTGGCCCTCGATGAGCGCATGGAGATCTCGCGGCGCAACCGCGTGGGCGGCTCGGGCTCGCTGAAGTGGCGTGCCGACGGCTCGAAGCTCACCGTACGCGAACTGCTCATTCACATGATCAACGAGTCGGACAACACCGCGACCAAGATGGTTCTCGACCGGTTGGGTATCGGCTATGTTCAGCAGCAGTTCCCGCGCATGGGCCTCCTCTATACAGGTATTTATGAAGAGGGCATGAGCATCAAGGGCGGCCGCGTCATGCATGAGAACTATACGACCGCGCGCGAAATGACATCGCTCATGGATAAGATCTACACGGGTCAGGCCGTCGACAAAATATCGAGCGAAGTCATGCTTGAGATCCTGAAGAAGCCCAAGGCCGTCGCTTCACGCCTGGCCAAGGGAATGCCCGTGGGTTGGGAAATCGCGCATAAGACCGGCCTTCTGCGCCAGGCCTGTCATGACTCCGCCGTTTTTCTGACGCCGAACGGCGACTATGTGATGACCGTTCTGACCGGACAGAACCGCTCCTACTCGGCGGCCAAGGACTTCATCACCAAGGCCGGCAAGGTGACCTTCAAGCATTATGCCGGCCCGCAGTACTACGCGAAGGCGACGCGTCGCAAGGCGCGGGCGGCGCGTTAAGTGCGCCTGCTTCTGCTCGCGCTTCTCGCGAGCCCGGCGTTCGCCGGCGACGACGGTTATGAAGACCCGCCCGCGATTCAGCGCTACTTGGCCGAGCTCCAGCTCGGCGACAGCCTTGAGGACGTTCAGCGCATCTACCCGCCGGCGCAGGACTGGCCCTCGCACATCGATCCGCGCGGGCGCGTGACGCGCTACCGCGTCGAACGCGGGTACGCGAAAAGTTTTCCGTTGTGGACGCAGGCGCTGATGCTCGGTTTTAAGCGCGGACACCTTGTGGACATTCAGGTGATCTACACGGCCAAGCGTTCCGGCGAGAAGACCGCCGAAGAGCTGGCCCGCGATCTCTCCCTCACCTACGGCGAGGGCGAGCGTACCGGCGACAAGTTCTGGTGGACCGACAACCGCACCGTCATACGGGTGTTCCCTGTCGAGGTTCCCACCTTCAAAGACGGCGTGCGCGGCGTCGAGTGGCGCACCTCCCTGCAGGTCATCGAAAAGGACCTCTACAAGCGCATCGACTAGGGAACTTTTTTGGGGGGTCAATCGTATGGTAGTGCGGGGTCTCGAACAGCGTTCGAACAGTTGTCGAACAAAAATCGAACTTGTGTTCGAACAAGACTTCTGCTATACTAATTCCCTTGGGCCCCTGAAGTGACGGGGGACTCGAGGAGGGAGAAATCACTCAATGACAAACATGGACACGGGCAAGTCGAAGGCGCTGGAGCTGGCGCTGGCTCAGATCGAAAAGGCTTACGGCAAGGAAGCGGTGATGCTGCTGGGGGACCGCGCGGCCAAGATCAAGATCGACACGATTTCGACCGGGGTATTGTCCCTCGACTTGGCGCTCGGCGTGGGCGGCTTCCCGCGCGGACGCATCATCGAGATCTACGGGCCCGAGTCCTCGGGTAAGACCACCTTGGCGCTGATGGCCGTAGTCCAGGCGCAGCGGCTCGGGGGTGCGGCCGCCTACATCGACGCGGAGCACGCCATGGACCCCGCGTACGCCAAGGCGCTCGGGGTCGATATCGACGGCCTGCTCATCGCCCAGCCCAACTGCGGCGAAGAGGCCCTCGAGATCACCGAGAAGCTCGTGCGTTCCTCGGCGATCGACGTGATCGTCATCGACTCCGTCGCGGCCCTCGTGCCTCGGGCCGAGATCGAAGGCGAGATGGGCGACAGCCATATGGGTCTACAGGCCCGTCTGATGAGCCAAGCCCTGCGCAAGCTCACCGCGGTCGTAGCCCAGAGCAAGACCACCATCATCTTCATCAACCAGATCCGCAACAAAATCGGCGTCATGTTCGGCAACCCCGAGACGACGACCGGCGGCCTGGCGCTGAAGTTCTACTCGACCATGCGCCTGGAGATCCGGCGCATCGAGAACATCAAGGAAGGCGACGTCGTCGTCGGCGCGCGCGCCCGGGTCAAGGTCGTCAAGAACAAGGTCGCCCCGCCCTACCGCACGGCGGAGTTCGAGATGATCCACGGCTTCGGCGTGTCACGCGAGGGCTGCCTCGTGGACCTCGGCGTGGAGGCCGCGATCGTCGAGAAGGCCGGTTCCTGGTACATCTACGACGGCGAACGCTTGGGCCAGGGCCGCGAGAACGCGAAGGCCTACCTCAAGCACCACACGGCCGTCGGCGAGAAGCTGGAGAAGGCGCTGCGCGACAAGTACCTGGTCGCCCCCGTCGATTCCAAGCCGGCCGAAGCGGAAGCTCCGGCTCCCGCGAAGGCCGAACCCAAGACGACCACCAAGTCGAAAGCTTAACCGAGACCCCAAAAGAGGCGCCGGCCCTTCGGGGCCGGCGCCCGCTCTTTTGCGACTGAGTGTTTCCGGAAACTCGACTAACGGGCCGTCAGCTACCCCATGAGAGCTTAAAGTAGAATAGATGTATGCCTGTGAAGGACAAGGACGCGGCCGCGCGCCTCGAGGAATACGCCCGCTACCTGAGCCTGGAGCGGGGCTTGTCGCCGCGCACGGTCTCGGCGTATCGCTCGGATATCGGCGCCTTTTTAGCCTGGGCGAATGAGCGCAGGCTGGATGCGCGCAAGGCGCAGCGGAGCGATCTCGACGACTTCCTATGGGCGCAGCGCGAGCGGGGCCTCAAGCCGGCGTCGTTGTTTCGCAAGGTCGAATCGCTCAAGAGCTATTTCGCTTTCGAGACGCTTGAAGAACGCCTCCCTGAGAGCCCGGCCGAGACTTTGCGCACGCCGCGCATCCCCGTGCGATTGCCCAAATATCTCACGAAAGAAGAGGCGGCCCGCCTGCTCGCCGCGCCCAACACCGCGGATTACGAGGATATACGCGACCGGGCCATGCTTGAACTGCTCTATGCCTCGGGCCTGCGCGTTTCGGAGCTCGTGTCGCTTAAGCCGGAGTCGGCAAATCTTCAAGACGGCTGGGTGAAGGTGCTCGGTAAGGGAAACAAAGAAAGACTGGTGCCCGTACACGAGCGCGCTCTGGCGGCGGTCCGCGGCTACCTGGTCGAGCGCGAGAAGCGTTTCAAGAATCCCGCCGCCGAGCTCTTTCTCGGCCGGACCGGAAAAAAATTGTCGAGAATTCAATTCTGGCGGCGCTTGAGGGAACTCGGCGTACGCGCCGGCATCAAGCAAAAATTGCATCCGCACTTGTTGCGACATACCTTCGCCACGCATCTTCTCCAGGGCGGCGCCGACCTGCGTTCCGTGCAGGAGATGCTCGGCCACGCCGACCTCGCCACGACCCAGATCTACACCCACCTCGACGCCTCGGCGCTCAAAGCCGCCCACTCAAAATATCACCCTCGAGGATAATGACAACGATGACCCTCGCCCTGCTCCTATGTCTGGCCGGCCTCGCCGGCGCGGCCCGCGCCGAAGGCCCCGACGAAGCGACGCGTATAAAGATGGCGGAGTACATGCTCAAGACGCCGATGAACGAGGCCGATCCCGCGCTGGTCTCGGGCTTCATGAAGCTCGACACTTCGACCTTGCCCAATAAACTGCGCGACAAGGCGCGCGGCAAGCAGATGGAGATCGATGCCGTCGTCAAAATGCACAACGGCAAGAAGAAGGGTCCGTTCCGATTTCCGGCCGCCTGCGAGATCAAGCGCTACGAGGGCCCCGAGGGAATCCGCATAATGGGGATGATCATGGGCAACGAGGAGATCGCGTCGGAGGAAGAGGAGTACATCGAACGGAAAGCCAACTGCACCGAGGAGCAGCTGATCTGCGAGTTCTCGCTCAACATCGTGCTGATGAAACGCAAGGACAAGCCGCCGCTGAAGCGCTATTTTATGATGTCGCAGGACCCCCTGATGTCATTCGTGGCTGAGAAGCGCGGCGGCGGCGGCAGCATCGGAAACAAATATTTCCAGGAACTGAAGCCGACCTGCCAGAAGTTGGCGACGCCCTGAGTTCTAATTCGTCTTCTCGACGACCATGGCGCCGCCCATGCCGCCGCCCGCGCACGCCGCGAGCATGCCCGTGCGGCCCTTCGGATTGTTCTTGAGCGCGTGCACCAGGTTGAGCATCAGGCGCGCGCCGGTGGCGCCGAGGGGATGGCCGACCGCGAGCGAGCCGCCGTTGGGGTTCATCGCGCCGGACTTATTCTTCGCCTCCCAGTCGTGGCCGAACGTCTGCTTGCCGAGCTTAAAGATGGAGAGCACGGTCGCCGCGAAGGGCTCGTGCAGCTCGATCTGGTCGAGATCTTCGAACTTGACGCCCGCGCGCTTGAGCGCGATCGGGGTTGCCAGCGCGGGGGAGACGCCCATGTGCGCCGGGTTGTTGCCCTCGAAGCCCCAGCCCTTGATCTCGGCGAGCACTTCCAGGCCGAGCGCTTTGGCCTTCTTCGCGGTCGTGACGATGATGGCGGCCGCACCGTCGGAGCGGCCGCATGAGTTGAACAAAGTAACCGTCCCCTTCATTCCTTCCTGATAAGTTTTGCCTTCAAGATGAGCCGCGTTGTCCCGATAAAAATCATTCATGGTGTACGCCGAATTGTCGAACGCCGCGGGCGCCTTGGCGAACATCTGGGGCTTTCCGACCAAATCCTCGCGCAAAAACGGATATTCGTCCTTCTCAAGGATGACGGCGCCGTCGCGGACGACCGGGACGACGCTCGCGGCGAAGAAGCCGGACTTCCAGCCCGCGAGGGTGCGGCGGAAGCTCTCACGCGCGTACTCGTCCTGTTCGGCGCGGCCGACGCCGTAGATCTGGGCGCAGACCTCCGCGGTCACCGCCATGTTGATGTGCTTGACGGGGTCGGTGAGGCCCTGCTCCATCGCGTCGGAGACCGTGACGTCGGGAGAGGTGAGGAGCTCGGCCCACTTTTCCTTGACCGTCGCCATCGAGCGCAGCGGCTTGGCCGACCGGCTGCCGTCGATCGAGTACGGCAGGCGCGACATGACCTCGACGCCGCCCGCGAGATACACCTCGCCCTCTCCGGCCAGGATGAAGCGGCAGGCCGAGGCGATCGACTCGATCGAGGAGACGCAGTTGTTCTGAACGGTGACGGCCTGCACGGAGAGAGGGAGGTCCGCGCGCAACGCGGCGACGCGGGCGATGTTCGGCGCGGAAAAAGTCTGTCCGACCCATCCGACGATCACTCCGTCGATCTTGTCCTTGGCGAGCTTGGCGCGCGAGAGAGTCGCGTTGATCGCGTCCACCATGAGGTCTTCGGGCCTGACGCCCGACAAGGACCGCGAGATGTGCCCGATCGCCGTGCGGGCTCCGCCGGCGACGACGATGGTCTCGGAATGCGCGTTCATGGAGGCGACCTCTTCTCGGTAGTGAGCGTTCGCGAACATCATATAATAACCGCCTTGAAGCGGCTCGTCTTCGTTGCCAGCCATGTCGGCTATCCCATGGACCGAACGCCACTCGGCGGAGGCGCCATGGTCGGCATGCAACTCGTGCGGCATTGGCGCCCCGACGCGGCTTGGTCCCTCACCGTGCTCGGCTCGGGGCCCGAGGCGCCGATCGGCGGATGCGACTACCACCGACTGGCCGAGCGCCCCGAAGGGCTCGTGGACTTGGGGGAGCTCGAATATGCGCGCTTTTGCCGCGACTTCGAGACGGAAACGACGGCGTGGATAGTGGGGCGGTGCAAGGAGTACCCGCCGCACGAGACCGTGCTCGTCGTCAACGACGTGTCAGAAGGACCGAAGCTCTCCACGCTGACCGACGCCGGCTACCTAATCCTCTCGATCTGGCATGTCGACGTAGTCGACTACTTCAATAAGCTCTACCTGCGCCGCATCGTGGCCCCGGAGAAGCTCACGCGACTGCACGAGCGCATGCGCGCGATCGGCGCCGATTGGATTCTTCCCGACGTGCTTGACCTTGTTTTTGAAAAGCAAAGGGAGACCGTCTTTCATTCTCGGCGCATGGTCGTGCCTTCCCGCGCGATGGGCGACACCTTAATGCGCTGTTATGGAGACGTTATCGGCTACGAGGAGCTCTCGCGCCGGATCTCCGTGGTTCCTTGGGGCGTGTGGTCGGATCCGGCGGGGGCGGCCGATGAGAACCGCGCGGCCGAGCTGCGCGAGTACCACGAGATCGGGCCCGATTCGACCGTCTTGATGAGCCTGTCGCGGATCTCTCCGGAAAAAGGCATTCATCTTCTTCTGGAGGCGCTGCGGCTGCTGGAGGTGAACGGAAAACTGAACGGGAAAGACATTCATTTGTTCATCTGCGGTGAACCGGCCTTTATGATGGGGCAGGCCTACGGACGGAAGGTTCGCGCGGCCGCGGCGAAATTAAAACAGGTGAAGGTTGTTTTCCCCGGGTATCTTGACGCGGCCGCGAAGCGGGCGTATTTCCAACTAGGAAATCTTTTTGTGTCTCCGTCCATTCATGAAAGCTATGGGTTAAATGTCGTCGAGGCTATGCACGCGGGCCTGCCGGTGCTCGCGAGCGACCACTACGGCGTGCGCGACACCTTGCCGTTGGACGCGGGGCGCCTCGTCCACTATCCCACTCCGAAGAAGGCGCCGCCGCTGCTCGCGGCAGCGCTCATGGAGATGCTCGCCGACCGAGCCAAGCTCAAGAAGATGGGAGAGGCCGCGCGCGTCGCCGCGACGGCGATGCCGTTCTCCGCCGCCGCCGACGCCGTGCGCCTGTCCGCCCTGGGGCTGCTCTCATGAAGCCCGGCCTGCGCATCGGCATGACCGTTGATCTGCCCGCCCGCGTTGAGCGGCATATGAAGCCGCATCTCGAGGGGCTCGTGCGCCACCCGCTGTACGCGACCTGGGCTATGGTTTACCACATGGAGACCGCGGCGCGCATGCTGCTGGCGCCATATCTCGACGCCGACGAGGAAGCCGTCGGGGGAGCCGTGCTCGTCAAGCACCTGCGCCCGGCCCGCATCGGCGCGCCGCTGCACGTCGTCGCCAGGCTCGTGAAGGTCAAAGGCTCGCGCATCTTCGCGCGCACTGAGGTACACACTCGCGGGCGCAAGATCGGCGAGGGCTCGGTGCTTCAAGTCGTCATGACCCGCGCGCGCTTCGCCAAACTCGTCCTGGAGGCGCGCTGATGGAGGGCTATAAGCTCGTCAGCGAGGTGTCCGTCCGCTTCGCGGACACCGACGGCCTGGGGCATGTGAACAACGCCAATTACCTCAGCTACTTGGAGACCGCGCGCATCGACTACCTAAGTCAGGTTCTCGGCTGCGTTAAGATCGAGGAGTTTGGAGTGATCATCGCCCGCATCGAGATCGATTACAAAAGCCCCGCCCTCCATCACGAGAAGCTGCTCGTCGGCTGCCGCGTCTCGGAGATCGGCGGGGCCAGCATTCAGATGGAATACCGCCTCGAGGACAAGGTCACGGGCCGCCTCGTCGCGGAGGCGAAGTCGGTGCTGGTCTCCTACGACTACACGCTTGGCCGTCCGACTCGCGTGAGCGAACAATGGCGGAGCAAGATGGAGGAGTTCGATGGGATCTCGTGAAGTCGTCGCCGTCGCGGCCGCGCGTTCGGCCGTGGGCCGTTTGGGTGGAGGGTTGGCCGGTGTGCGGCCCGATGACCTCGCCGGCCACGTCATCGCCGCCTTGTTGAAAAAGGCGCCGGGACTCGATCCGGCGGAGATCGCCGACGTCTATCTCGGCTGTGCCAACCAAGCCGGAGAGGACAACAGAAATGTCGCGCGCATGGCCGCTTTGCTCGCGCGCCTGCCGTTCTCGGTGCCGGGCGCTACGGTCAATCGCCTGTGCGCCTCCGGCCTCGAGGCGATCAATTCCGCCGCGCGCGCGATCCTCGCCGGCGAGGGTGACGTCTATATCGCTGGAGGCGTGGAGAGCATGAGCCGCGCGCCGTATTCCTTATCCAAGGCCGAGGCGGGCTACGCGTTTGGCAATCTGACGGCTTACGACACCGCCTTGGGTTGGCGCTATCCGAATAAGCGCCTGGCCGATTTGTTTCCGCTCGAAAGCATGGGCGAGACCGCCGACAATGTCGCGTCCAAATACAAAATCTCGCGCGCCGACCAGGACGCGTTCGCCCTCGAAAGCCATCGCCGCGCGGCGAAGGCAAGAGACTCCGCTTTCTCCGAAGAGATCGTGCCGATCCCGGTTCCGCAGAAAAAAGGCCCGCATCTCGATTATGCGCGCGATGAAACCGTGCGCGAGGACACGACCCTTGAAAAATTAGCTTCCCTGAAGCCTGCCTTTCGTAAAGACGGGTCGGTGACGGCGGGAAACAGCTCCACACTGAATGACGGGGCTTCCGCAATTCTTTTGATGGATGCCAAAAAGGCGGCGACTTCGGGCCTGAAGCCGTTCGCGCGCTGGGTCGGCTCCGCTTCCGCCGGTGTCGAGCCCTCCTACATGGGCATCGGACCTGTGGCCGCGATCAATAAATTAACGGGGCGCATCGGCTGGAAGATCGGGGAAGTCGATCTTGTGGAGATCAATGAGGCGTTCGCGGCGCAGGCGCTGGCCTGCCAAAGGGAGCTTGGTTTGGACGGCAACAAATTAAATGTCAACGGAGGGGGGATAGCTCTCGGGCACCCGCTCGGCTCGTCGGGATGCCGCATCGTTGTCACGCTTCTTCATGAGATGCGCCGTCGTAAGGCCAAGCGCGGTCTAGCCGCGTTATGCGTCGGCGTAGGCCAAGGCTTGGCGACGGCGTGGGAAGCGATTTAGACTTATGCTCGTGCTGTCGCGCGACGAGAACTGGCTGTCGCGCTTGGAGCGCCTGGCGTCGCGCGGCGGTTGGCCGTTCGAATCACGCGCTTCGATGCCTCTATCCGGGCGCGCGCCCTCGCCGGAGCGCGCCCTCGCCGTTCTCGATCGGGGTCTCGCCGGCGCGGTTCCGGCGAAAGCCGTGGCGGCCTTACGCGCCCTCTATCCCGCCGCCGCGGTCGCGCTTGCCTTCGACACGTCCGAAATGGACCAGGATGCGGTGACCGCCGCCGTTTCCTGCGGCGCCGATGAGGTGCTGGGAAAATCCTGGTCCGACGAGAAGCTCGCGCTCCGGCTCGCCGCCCTGCGCGACCGCTCTTTGGCCGCGCAGTCTCGGCTCAGCGCCGATGGCGCCCTTAAGGCGGAGCGGCGCGCGCACCGCGCGTACATCAAGACTCGCGGCCGCTGGAAGGAGCTTGCTCTCGACGCGGGAGGTTTCGCGCTTCTGTGGCGTCTTCTTGAGCGCGAGGGCGAGCCTGTCTCCCGCGCGCAGCTCGGCGCGGCGCTTGCCTCCGCGGCCGGACGCGAGCGTGAGTTCGGCACGGTTTCACGCCGCGTCGCCGCGCTCAGACATGAGTTGGCCGCCTGGCCGGGCGCGATTGAAAGCGCTCGCGGGGGGCTGTACCGGCTCGTGTCGGCGCCGAGGCGCAAAGCCTAGTCCTTACGGCGGTCGACGACGTAAGCCGAGCCCGGTTTTCTCTTCGCGACCTTCTTAAGCTCGGCTCCGAGGTGCGCGACCTGCGCGAAGCCCGTGAGCTTGCGGTCGCGATTGTGGCAGATGCCGATCGCGACCGACAGCAGGGGGAATTCTTTCGTGTTGCCCTGCCGGTCCTTGGCGACGATCGCGCCGCGCGCGCGGTCTTCCTCGCTATAGAAGGAAGGCACGACCGCGTCGAAGGTGCTGCAGATGAGCTTGGCGAGGGGCTCCATTCTGTCCGGAGTCGTGAGCACGATGAAATCGTCGCCGCCGATGTGGCCGACGAATTCCGCCCCGGCCCCGCCCCGCAACTGGTCCACGAGCACGCGCGCAAGCCCCTTGAGCACACGATCGCCCTCGTCGTAGCCGTAAGCGTCGTTGTATGCCTTAAACTGGTTGAGGTCGACATAGAGCACGGCGAAGGGCAGGCCGCCGGCGGCGGCGCGCTCGACCCGCGATTCGATCGCGAGATTGCCGGGAAGACGCGTGAGGGGATTGGCGTCGATGCCCTGGCGGCTGCGTTTTAGGATCATGCGTATGCGGGCCAGGAGCTCGCGCACATCGACGGGTTTGGTGATAAAATCATCGGCGCCGAGGTCGAGGCCGGCGACCTTGCTGTCGCGCGTGCCCGAGGCGGAGAGGATGATGACCGGGAGATTCTCGAGGAGCGGGTCCTCGCGCAGGGCCGAGCAGACCTGGAAGCCGGTCAGGCGCGGCATCTTCATGTCGAGCACGGCGATGTCGGGCGGATTGGCCAGGATCGAGTCGAGCGCCGTCTGCCCGTCGCCCACGGCGGTCACAATGAAGCCCTCCTGCTCCAGGGTTTCCGTAAGGGCCTGGAGCAGATCGGGCGCGTCGTCCGCGATCAGGATGGTCGCGGGACCTCGGCCGTTTGCGGCTCCATTCATACGCGAAGGATAGCTAATTTTTCCGGCCCTTCTAGCCCCTATTCCCGAAAATTGACAGGTCAGGAGAGAATTCATACAATACCCCCGTCGTCGCTAAATGTCAGACGAGAAAAAAACAACCGAGAAGGACGAGCCCGGCGGCATCGCCGTCGCGCTGAACATCGGTTGGGAGCTGGTCGCTTTCACGGGGCTCTCATTCTGGTTGGGCTATTGGCTCGACGGACGCTTCCGCTCGTCGCCGTGGGGGGTCCTCGTTTTGACTCTCGTGGGGATCTGCGTTGCGCTTTATCGAATCATCCGGACGTACAGCGGTCCTTCGGAAGGGAATTCGGGCCGCGGTTGAAGGCGCCGTGCTTGCCGTCGTTTTAGCCGCGACGGCTGGATGGATCTGGAGTGAGCCGGCGGTCGTCACCGGCACTCGAATTGGAGCCACGACGGCTTGGGCGATCGCGACGGCGAGCGTGGTCTGGCTGATCCGGGCGCGCGAGCGTTCGACGGAAGCGTTTTGGTGGGCGTTTGGCGGCGGAATGGCGTTGCGCGGCGCGGGGCTGGCGGGCCTGGCGGTTTGGGGCCTGAGACGAGCGTACCCCTCGATGGAGGGCTTGCTTTTATCTTACGGCTTTACCGTGCTGGCGTTGCTGCTGACGCTGGAAATTAGACATCTGAGACTGAAATAAATGGGATTTGAACACGTTCTCGCGCACCATTTGATCGACCACAAGCTCTTTCACTTCATGGTCGGCCCCCTGGACCTGGGTTTGTCGCCTCTGATCCTCACCATGTGGGCCGCGGCTGTGATTCTGATGGTCTCGCTCGGTCTCGCGACGCGCGCCCGGTCTCCACTGCTGCGCGGCACGATGGAAACGCTCGTGCTATACGTGCGCGATGAGATGGTGTCGCCGGTATTCGGCCACCACACCGAGTTTTACCTCCCCTACTTTCTGACTTTGTTCTTTTTCCTTTTGACGTGTAATTTGCTCGGCCTGGTGCCCGGCGCCTCGGGCGTGACGGCGAACATCGCGGTCACCGCGTCGTTGGCGATCTGCACGTTCGCTCTGATGCAGTTCGCCGGAATCAAAGAACAGGGCCTCGTTTCTTATGTGATGCACATCGTGCCGGGCGGCGTGCCGTGGTGGCTGTGGCCGCTGCTGTTCGTCATCGAGTTATTCGGCATGGTCGCCAAGTGCATCTCGCTGTGCATCCGCCTGTTCGCGAACATACTCGCGGGCCACGTCGTGGCGCTCTCGTTCCTGTTTTTGATTTTCATCTTCGCGGAGATGAGCAAGGCCGCGGGCTTCGGCGTGGCGCCGGGGGCCGTGGTCCTGGCGCTGTTTATCATGCTGATGGACGTGCTCGTCTCGTTTCTTCAGGCCTACATCTTTACGTTCCTGACCATTCTGTTCGTCGGCGCATCCGTTCACCCGCACTAAACCGCGGAGGTCGCACCCGGCCGTCTTTCGACGGGCCGGAAAAGAAGTTCGCACAGGAGAAACGCATATGGGCATGTCTTATCTCGGAGTTTTCATCGGTGTGGGCTTGGTTGTGATCGGCGCCGCGTACGGCATCGGGCGGCTCGCCAGTTCCGCGCTCGAGGGCGCGGCGCGCCAGCCCGAAGCGCTGGGCAAGCTGCAGATCATGATGATCATCCCGGCCGCGATGATCGAGGGCCTGGGCCTGCTGGCGCTGATCGTCGCGCTGCTGTGCGCTCTGACGATCAACAAGGGCGTGCCGGTCGCGGGCGGAGAGATCGCCCCCGCCGCCGCCGTGAAGCACTGACGCAGACGGCCTTCCGGGCGGGGAGACTATCCCCGCCCGGGGTCGAGATTTGACCGTTCAAGACGCAGGAGCTTAAGACAATGGACATGTTGATCGTCCCCGATCCCGGGCTGATGTTCTGGACCATCGTCACCTTCTTCCTTCTGATGCTCATCTTAAAGAAGACGGCCTGGGGGCCGCTTCTGCACGCCATCGAGGAGCGGGAGGGGCGCATTAAGGCCGACCGCGAGGGCGCCGAGAAGGCGCGCTCTGAAGCGGAGCGAATCCAGCGCGAACTCGAGGCGCAGATGGCGGGCGTTCAGATCAAATCAAAGGACTTGCTCGCCGCCGCGTTGCGCGACGGCGAGGCGCTGCGCGCCCGGCTCAAGTCCGAGGCGGAAGCCGACGCCGCCGCGATCAAGGCGAAGACGACCCTTGAGCTCGCCGTGGAGAAGGACAAGCTCGTCGGCGACCTGCGTAAGGAAGTCGCATCCCTTTCCGTTATGGCGGCCGAGAAGCTGATGCGCAAATCGGTCGACGCCGGCGTGCAAAAGACCGTTCTCGACGGATTCTTCAAAGATCTTGACTCCACGAAGAAGGCGGGGAGCAACTAAGATGCAGGCCTCCGACCGCGTCCTGGCCGGCCGCTACGCGGCGGCTCTGTTCTCGGTCGCGCACCGCTTGGGCGAGGAGCAGAAGGTCCAGGCGGACCTCGGCTCCGCGCACAAGCTGCTTCTCGACTCGCTGCCTTCCCTGCGCAACCCCCGCGTGCCTCCGGCAAGCAAAAAAAATATTCTCCAGGACGCGCTTGGCGGCAAGGTGGGCGCGACGACGCTCAAGTTCCTCGACCTGCTGGTCGATAAGAAGCGCTTCGATCTCATGGTCATGGTGTCCGCCGTGTACGCGAAGATTGCTGCCGAGAAGCGCGGGTCCGCGAAGGCGCATGTGCGTACCGCCGCCCCACTCTCGCCCGACGCGCAGCAGCGGCTCGCAGCGAAGCTGAAAAAATTTACCGGGAAAGACATTGAACTCGACGTGAAGGAGGATCCGGAGCTGATCGGCGGCATTACCGTCAAGATCGGCGACTGGGTCCTTGATTCGAGCCTGCGCGGACAGCTGCGCCGGCTCCGGGAGAGCTTCGACTATCATGGCAATTAGACCGGAAGAGATTACCGCCGTCATCAAAAAGCAGATTGAAGGCTTCTCGGGCTCCACGGAGCTTAAAGAAGAGGGCTCGGTATTACAAGTCGGCGACGGCATCGCCCGCGTCTACGGCATCGAGAACGCCATGTCGGGTGAGCTTCTTGAGTTCCCCAACGGCGTCATGGGCATGGTGCTCAACCTCGAGAAGGAGAACGTCGGCTGCGTTCTGTTCGGCACCGACGCGCTCGTCAAGGAAGGCGACCCCGTCCGCCGCACCGGCAAGATCGCCCAGGTTCCCGTCGGCGAGGCCATGGTCGGCCGGGTCGTGGACGCCCTCGGTCGCGCGATCGACGGCAAAGGCGCGATCAAGACGACGAAGTCGCGCCCGATCGACATCGTAGCGCCCGGCGTCATGGAGCGCGCGCCCGTCATCGAGCCGCTGCAGACCGGCGTCAAGGCCATCGACGCGATGATCCCGATCGGCCGCGGCCAGCGTGAGTTGATCATCGGCGACCGCCAGACCGGCAAGACCGCGATCGCCATCGACACGATCATCAACCAGAAGAACCAAAACAACCGGCCCATTTGCATCTACGTGGCCGTCGGCCAGAAGCAATCCACCGTCGCGGCCGTCGTGCAGCAGCTGCAGGATGCGGGTGCCATGGACTACACGATCGTCGTCTCGGCCGGCGCGTCCGAACCGGCGCCGATGCTCTACATCGCGCCCTACACGGGCTGTTCAATTGGAGAAGAATTCCTGTGGCAGGGCAAGGCCGTCCTTGTGATCTACGACGACCTGTCCAAGCACGCGGCGGCCTACCGCCAGCTCTCGCTGCTCCTGCGCCGCCCTCCGGGCCGCGAAGCCTATCCCGGAGACGTGTTCTATCTTCACAGCCGCCTGCTCGAGCGCGCCTGCAAGCTGTCGAAGGAGAACGGCGGCGGCTCTTTGACCGCGCTGCCCATCATCGAAACCCAGGCTAACGACGTCTCGGCTTTCATCCCGACGAACGTCATCTCGATCACCGACGGGCAGATCTACCTCGAGTCGAACCTCTTCTACTCGGGCATCCGCCCCGCCGTCAACGTCGGCCTGTCCGTGTCGCGCGTCGGGGGTGCCGCGCAGACCAAGGCGATGAAGTCCGTTGCCGGCCGCCTGCGCCTGGACATGGCGCAGTACAATGCGCTGGCCGCGTTCGCGCAGTTCGGCTCCGAGCTCGACGCATCCTCGCAGAAGCAGCTCGCGCGCGGTGAACGACTCGTCGAGATTCTCAAGCAGGGGCAGTATGCTCCGTTGGCCGTCGAGCGGCAGGTCCTCGCGATCTACGCCGGCACCAACGGCTTCGTCGACGAAGTGCCGGTCAAAGACGTGCGCCGCTACGAGACCGAGCTTTACGTCTACGCCGAGGCTCGTCACGCCGCGATTCTGTCGGAGCTCGCCGACAAGAAGGTCATCGATGACGCCTTGAAGGCTAAGATCGAGGCCTTGCTTAAAGAATTCAAGGCCCAGTTCAAGTAAAGATGCTCCGGACTTTTCTCGCCGCCTGCCTGCTCGCCTCGCCGCTTCTCGCGGCGACGGCGTCGCGCGCGCAGGACATACTCAGCGGCTCGCTCGTCGAGGCGCTGACGGCGGTCGGCAAGCCGGAGCTCAGCGGAGTCTTCACCTACGTCGGCGAGAAGAACGCGCCGCGCGCGTTTGCCGACCTCATCGCGCGCGACGCGAAGGCGATGAAGCGCTACACGGGCAAGCTGACGGACGACCAAAAGGCCGCAGGCGGCCTCACCGCCTGGGATCACGAGGTCTGCGCCACTCTCGTCAACCACTATGCCGGAGTCGAGGTTCCCGGGATCAAGAAGCCCGACGCCAAACGCCTTAAGGCGCTCAACGTCTGCGTGCTCTCGCCGATTATGGAGCTCGCGGACATCGTCGCGCGGAGGGGCAAGTGAAGCCCCGCGCGCTCGTCACCGGCGGCGCCGGCTTCATCGGCTCGAACCTGTGCTGGGAGCTCGCCGCACGCGGCTGGCAGGTCGTCGCGCTCGACGATTTTTCCGCCGGAACTTTTGAGAACCTTCGGGGCTTTCCCGGCGACGTCGTCGCGGCCGATTTCGGCGATACGACTTATTGGGCATCGCGCGTCGGCAAGATCGACGCCGTTTTTCATCAGGCGGCCATCTCCGACACGACCGTCATGGACCAGGCGCTCATGATGAAGGTCAATGTGGAGTCCTTCCGCGATCTGCTCGCCTGGGCCGCCAAGGCCAAGGTCAAGAAGGTCGTCTACGCCTCCTCCGCGGGCACCTACGGCGACGCGCCGGTGCCGCAGCGCGAGGACTCCGAGCTGCATCCGATGAACGTTTACGGCTTCTCCAAATGCGTCATGGAGACCGTCGCCGCGCAGGCGAAGGGCGTCAAGGCCGTCGGCCTGCGCTATTTTAACGTGTTCGGCTCGCGCGAGGCCCATAAGAACAAATCCGCGAGCATGATCTGGCAGTTGGCCCTGCAGATGAAGGCGGGCCGCCGTCCGCGTATTTTCGAGCACGGCGAACAGTACCGGGATTTTATCTACGTGAAGGACGTCGTCGACGCCAATATCCGCGCGTTCGAGAGAGCTGCGCCCGGCGTCTACAACGCCTGCACAGGCCGCAGAACCGATTTCAACGGCATAGTGGCGGCCCTGAATTCCACGCTCGGCACGAGCCTGCAGCCCGAGTACATCAAGAATCCATACTCGTTCTACCAGAATGAAACGCTGGGCGATCCCGTGAAAGCGCAGAAGGCGTTCGGCTTTCGCGCGCAGTGGACCGTCGAGCGCGCCGTTTCGGACTATTTCGGCGGCCGCAAGACGCCGGTCGGAGTGTAAAGCAAGATGGCATCGCTCAGAGAAATCCGACGTAAGATCAAATCGGTGAAATCGACCGAACAGATCACCAGGGCCATGAAAATGGTCGCGGCCGCGCGCATGAGGAAATCCCAGCTCGCGATCCTGGCCGCACGCCCATTCGCCGTTAAGATGGAACGCATGGTCCGGGACTTGGCGCTGCTCGAGGTTCGTTCCGACCTGGCCGCCAAGCGGGCAGTCCGGATTCACCCGTTCTTTGATAAGCGTTCCGCCGGCGCTGAACTGCTTGTGCTTGTCACCGGCGACAAGGGCCTGTGCGGCGCGTTCAACTCCAACGTGCTCCGCGCGGCGCTCGACTGGTTCCGCTCGCGCCGCGACCGCAAGGTCTACTGCGCTGCCGTCGGCCGCAAGGGCCGCGATCTCGTGATGCGCATCAAGGGCCAGGAGATCGAGCTCGTCTCCGAGCTCGTCGGCGTGTTCCCGAAGATCACTTTCGTCCACGCCGAACTCCTCGGCCAGGCCGTTCTCAACGCCTATCTCGGCAAGGGCGTGGCCTCGGTTACCGTCCTTTACAATGAATTCAAGTCCGTCGCGACGCAGCGGCTGCTGACCGCGGCCCTCCTTCCGATACCAGTGCCCGAGGCCGCGCCTGAGTCCGCCGGACTTCCCGACTACGGCTTCGAGCCCGGGCGCCAGGAGCTGCTCTCCGAGCTCCTGCCGCGCCACATCAAGGCGCAGCTTTACCGCATCCTGCTCGAGTCTCAAGCCGCCGAGTTGGCCGCGCGCATGAACGCGATGGACGCCGCTTCGAAAAACGCGAAGGAGCTGCGGGAAGCCCTTAATCTGTACGCGAACCGCACGCGTCAGTCTTTGATCACCAAGGAAATCGCGGAGCTGGTCGGCGGGGCCGAGGCCTTGGCCGCTTAAAAAGGAGAATGGGGTTGAACCAGAAGACCGGCAGCGAACAGAGACGGCATCCGCGCACGGCCGTCGGCGCGACGTTCGACATCAGCATGCAGGGACCGGACGCGGCGAAATGCCGCGCGACGATCACCGATCTTTCAGCGGGCGGCATGACCTTCAAGACCGGCGCGGACCTGGAAAAAGGCATGACTTTGCACCTGCGCCTGAACCCCGCGCTGCAGATCCGCGGCGAGGTCCGCAGTGTCCTCGGTTCCATCGGCGGCCAGCGCCGCTACGGCGTTCGATTCCACAAGATCGGGCTTGCCCCGACCAACTGATAGAGAGAGCGACAAAATGAACATCGGAAAAATCGTCCAAGTTATCGGCCCCGTCGTCGACGTCGAGTTCCCTTCCGGGAAGCTCCCGGCGAACTACAACGCGCTCAAGATTAAGATGCCCGGCGAAAACGGCACGGGCGCGACCTTGACCGTCGAGGTGGCGAGTCACCTTGGCGACAATGTCGTGCGCACGATCGCGATGGCCGCGACCGAGGGCCTGACCCGCGGCACTTCCGTCGAGGACACGGGCGCCCCGATCACCGTGCCCGTCGGCAAGGCCTGCCTAGGACGGCTGATGAACGTTCTTGGCGAAGCCAAGGACAACCAGCCGGCGATCAAGTCCCCCACATCGCTGCCGATCCACCGCGAAGCGCCGAAGCTCGTCGACCTCGTCACCAAGCCCCATATCTTCGAGACCGGGATCAAGGTCGTCGACCTGCTGGCGCCTTACATGAAAGGCGGGAAGGTCGGACTCTTCGGCGGCGCCGGCGTCGGCAAGACCGTCATGATTCTCGAGCTCATCAACAACGTCGCCAAGGAGCACGGCGGCGTCTCCGTGTTTGGCGGCGTCGGCGAGCGCTCGCGCGAGGGCAACGACCTGTACCGCGAGATGGAAGAGGCGAAGCTCTCCGATGGGGCTCCCGTACTTTCCAAGACCGTGCTCGTGTTCGGCCAGATGAACGAGCCGCCCGGGGCCCGCGCCCGCGTCGGCCTCACCGCGCTGACCCAGGCCGAGCACTTCCGCGACGCGGAAGGCCAGGACGTCCTGCTCTTCATCGACAACGTGTTCCGCTATGTGCTCGCCGGCGCCGAGGTTTCTGCGCTGCTCGGCCGCATGCCTTCGGCGGTCGGCTACCAGCCCACGCTCACGACCGAGATCGGCGCCCTCCAGGAGCGCATCACCTCCACGAACAAGGGCTCGATCACCTCGATTCAGGCCGTCTACGTGCCCGCCGACGACCTGACTGATCCGGGGGTCGCAAATACCTTTACACACTTGGACGCGACGACCGTGCTCTCGCGGCAGATCGCCGAGCTCGGCATCTTCCCATCGGTCGACCCGCTCGAGTCCACCTCACGCATTCTCGATCCGAACATCGTCGGGGCCGAGCATTACGACGTCGCGCGCGGCGTGCAGAAAATCCTGCAGCGTTACCGCGACCTTCAGGACATCATCGCCATCCTCGGTATTGATGAGCTGTCCGAAGAGGACAAGCTGGCCGTGTCCCGCGCCCGCAAGATCCAGAAGTTCCTGTCCCAGCCCTTCTTCGTGGCGCAGCAGTTCACCGGCCGCGCCGGGAAATACGTCAAGCTCAAGGACACCATCGCGAGCTTCAAGGGACTCATTGAAGGCAAGTACGATACTTTGCCCGAGCAGGCGTTCTACATGTGCGGCGGCATCGAAGAGGCCGTCGCCAATGCCGAGGCGTTGAAGTAGCCCGATGACCGATAAGCGCCTGACGCTCGAACTCGTGACTCCGGAAAAGGTGGCGTGGTCCGCTCCGGCGGATCTCGTCGTACTCCCCGCGCATGAAGGCGAGATGGGCGTGCTGCCTGGCCACCAGTCGTTTCTCGTTCAGCTCACGGCCGGCGAAGTGCGCGTGACGGCCGGCGGCGAGGTCAAGCACTTCGCGATCTCCGGCGGCTTCGCGGAGATCAAAAACGACACGGTGTCTCTGTTCGCTGAGACCGCGGAGGACGCGAGCCAGATCGACGGCGAGCGCGCCCGTCAGGCGCTCGAGAAGGCGAAGGCGGTCGTTCATTCTGGTCTCGATCCGATGCAACTGGCCGCTATGGAAGCCGCGATCCGCCGCGCCCAGGTTCGCGTTCGCGTTTCGCGCCGCGGGAAAACCCCGCCTCCGCACATCGGCTAGATGGAGGATCGCACCCGCGGAGGCGTCAAGGCGCCCCCACCTCCGCCGATCGACGGCAATCACTCGAAGGTGATCCGGCGCGAGCCGGGAAAGTTCGAGTGGAAGGACGTCCCGCTCGAATCCTATAAGACCGACACCGCGGACTACAAGGGCATCAGCCGGCGCGAGCTTGTCGGCAAGCGCGGTGAAAGCATGAACTTCCATGTGCGCTATTTCGAGATCGCGCCGGGAGGGTTCTCGACGCTCGAGAAGCACGAGCACGAGCACGTCGTCATCCCCATGAGGGGCAAAGGGGAAGCCCAGGCCGGCTGCTACATCTGGACGGTCGGGATGGGGGATGTCGTCTACGTGAGCCCCGCAGATCCCCACCAGTTCCGCTGCCCCGCGGACGCGGCGGAGCCTTTCGGCTTCCTGTGTATGGTCAACGCCGAACGCGACAAGCCACGGGGCGTCGACGGCCTCGGCGTCTGCCACATCTGCGAGTAGGTCCATTGCGTCCCGTCCTCTGGGCCCTTAGTCCCGCTGGTCTTCAGCGGACCATTGCTATATTCCGGTCGTGACCAGAGCCTTTCTGCGGGTGCTCGCCGTGCTCCCGGCAGCGTTTGTTTCGGTCTCGGCGGCGGTGTTGAGCGCCCCCGTTCCGGCGCTTCCCGCGCCCGCGTTCCAACTTCGCGCGATCGTCGCAGCACCTGCGGCGCTTTCGACTCATTTCACCTCTCCTCTCATGCTCGCCCCGTCGATTCTTTCCGCGACTCCGCTCGTCGCGGCGCCGGTGCCGATATCGGCGGCGCCCGCGATCGACGGTTTCGTGCCCGCGCCCGTCGTGCCCTCCGAGCCGGCGCGCGAAACCGCTTCGGAAAACGCGGCGGTCAACGCGGGCGTCCGCTTCGATGGCACGGCGGCGGCGCCGCCGGGCGAACCAGTGATGATGCCTCCCGCACCCGCACCGCCGGCCGCGCCCTTGGGCTCGGGTCTGCGCATGGCCCAGGTCGAGAACGAGGAATGGCTGTCCGCGGTCGTGGGTCTGCTGACGGGCACGCGCACGGGCCGCCGCGTCCTGCGCGACATCGACAGTTTGGCCACGAGGAGGGGCCGGCCGACGTTGATCGACGTCAAACTCATTGGAAACAACGGCGAGTTCCGCTACGACTCCGACCTGCTGGTCATGGACTTGGGCCACTTAAAACGCGACCCGTACCAGAGCGCTCCGATCCTGGCCCATGAGCTTCAGCATGCGCTCCAGCGCGCCATGGATCTTCCCGTCGATGCGCTCGAGTTGGAGGTCGAGTCCTACACCGTCGAAAACCGCGTCTGGACCGAGCTGGGCGCCAGACCGGAGGCCGGAAGCTTCGCGCGCCCGGCGCGCAACCGGATCATGAAGGACCTCCCCGGGTTCGTGACATGGCTCGGCGGAGAATATAAAAACAACATCCCGCTTTACGGCTCCTCGATCAAGGCCTACATCGCGCGTCTCGAGAAAAAACTCAAGTCCGCCAGGTCCGTCGAGACCCGGACCCGGCGTAAGCGCGCCGCCGTCGAGCGCGTACTGGAGAGCATGCGCGCCAGTGGCATGTCCGAGGATAAGATCGCGGCTCATCGCCGCGACGACCTGGAGCCGCTTGATCGCAGCCTGCGCGACGCCGCCGTCAATCGGGCCTGGACGGAGCGAGACCTTCTCATGCTGTCCGAACCGGAAGGCCGCGAGCGTTTCCGTGCCTACGCGCGCGGCGTCATTCGCCGGGCGCGCGCCCTCTCGCGCTCCTGACGCAGATTTTGTAAAAAGGTGGTATGAGCCACTCTCCTGAATTTCTAAAGATCGTTGATGACGCGAAGTCCCGCGTCAAGCAAACCGACGCGCTCGCCGTGCTTGCGCGCGTGAAGAAAGGAGAAAAGCTTCTTCTTGTCGACGTGCGCGAAGACAGCGAGTGGGCCAAGGGCCGGGTCGCCGGCGCGCTGCATCTCGGTAAAGGCGTCATCGAGCGTGATGTCGAGGCCGCGATCCCCGATAAAAAGATCGAGGTGATCCTCTACTGTGGCGGCGGTTTTCGCTCCGCGCTGTCGGCGGACAACCTGCAGAAGATGGGCTACAAAAATGTGCTCTCGATGGACGGCGGCTGGCGCTCATGGTGCGAGGCCGGCGGGCCGGTCGAAAAATGATCACGGCACTCCTGCTTCTCGCCGTCGGTACAGCCACGGAACCCGCCGCGGCCTCGCCCGCCTCCCACGCCAAGCCCTACTGGCTCAAGACCTACTCGCTCGCGCCGTACCGCGAAACGTGGAGCGGGGACATCGCGGTCAAAAAACTCGACGCGGCGCTGCCGAATGTCGTCGCCGCCGTCGAGAAAGGCGGCGGGCGCCTGACCGTGCCGTTGGCGCAATTCGTCGGCTCGTCAACGGAGCAGCAGCTGTCTTTGGTCGTTCCTCTAAAAAAAGCGAAGGCGTTGCTCAAGGCGCTGCGCAAGCTCGGCAAAGTCGCGGAGCCGGCCGTGCGCGCGAACGGCAAGTTGATTCCTCTCGACGAGGTCCGCCAGAAGCTGGCGCTTCTTACGAAGGAGAAGACCGAGAAATGGGGCGCCCTCGCCCAAACCCCGGCCGCGGCGGAAGCCGTTGACGAGATGATCGAGCAGCTATCCAATGTCGAGGCCGTCGCGCGCGCGACGGAAGCCGAAGTTCTCTGGAATCTCACGGTGAAGGAAATGCGTTGAGGCGGGTCGTTTCCGCGCTGGCACTGGGACTTCTGGCGGGCTGCGCGGAAATCGGGCTCGAGCCCAACGGCCTGCCGCCGCCCCCGCAGCCGCGCCCGGTGTTGCGGCCGGCGCGGTCGGCCTCGGCGACCTTCGGGGCGATGGTGATCGCCCATGGCGCCGA